>OIZI01000002.1_pt1 | contig 249867 bp, 239 predicted proteins | sample 1588441 | NCBI WGS metagenome assembly OIZI01 (sample SAMN03283284) | human gut metagenome | biome: human-associated habitat; material: feces | host: Homo sapiens | place: Peru | collected 2012 | reverse complement strand
GGTACGGCAATTTACCTTTTATAAATCGACTGAAGGAGGGATAAAACTATAAATTAGATGTATTAATCGGATACTATCTAATTAACCTATATTACATAAACAACCCCACAACCCCTAATTTATAGAACTGATTAATCTTAACCCACAATCAAAAAAATTAACAAAATAAAATTCACCTATTCAATCACAAAATCAGAAAACCTCCATATGATATAGTGTTACACCGTCAATGACGGAAACAAAAGTTTCACTATGTATGGAGGTTTTACTTATGGCAGAAAGTCCTTTTGGTGAACATACCACTTGCAACCCTAAGGAATCTATTTGTATTGATGCCCAACGAATATATGACAGTTGTGGAGATAAGGATTGCCTTAGTGATTTAAGGGTATATTTTACCGAACAAAGCCAATCAGTAATTGACGGTGCAGTATCCGTCAGAATTAAGTCAGCAGATGTTATTACAGTGTATTCAACACTAGAGCAAGTACCATTCCATAGAGGCTTTTATTCTGTGGATATGACCTTCTTCTTTGATGTTGCTATTGAGGCATTTATGTCACCGGGTAGTTGCCCTGTAACAGTAAACGGTCTTGCAATTCATAGTAAAAAGGTTATTCTTTATGGTAGTGAGGGAAGTGTAAAGACTTTCACAAGTGAGTATAACTATGATGAGTGCGATTGTAAACAACTTCAACCGTCACAAAATCTACCGAAAGCTACTGTTCAGGTAGCAACACCAATTGCTCTATCAGCAAAGGTTTGTGAGTGCAAATGTCCTTGCAATCCACCTTGTAGAATTCCTGAGTCAATTTGTCGCAGGTTTGGTGGAGATTTCTTGCAGAATGGTTCAATGTCTGTGTATGCAACAATCGGTATCTTTACAATAGTACAGATAGAGCGAAATGTACAAATGCTTATACCGGCATATGACTTCTGTATTCCTGAGAAAGAGTGTGTTACAACTTCTGATAATCCTTGTGAAATGTTCAACAGACTCGAATTCCCTACAAATGAATTTTTCCCACCAACAGTATGTGATATTGGTGATGAAAATAAAAAGCCTGATTGTGGTTGTAAATAAAAATAACTGCCATCCTTATGGGTGGCAGTTTTCTTATAGTATTAAATTAAACTATCGAAAGAAAAAGCCACCCGTAAGAGTGGCTTATATAAATTATAGATTACTTAACATTCATTAGCACCCATTAGTGCAGCAACGCCTCTTTCACCTGTTCTGATTCTTAGAACATCAACAACTTCAGTAACAAAGCATTTACCGTCACCAACAGTACCTGTCTTTAAACATTTTTCAACTGTTTTTAGTACTTCTTCATATGGAATTTCAGAAACAACAACAGTAACCTTGATTTTCTTAATTAGGTTAACATCTCTTTTAACACCTCTGTAATATGTGTGACCTTTCTGCATACCACAACCGTTTACATCAGAAACTGTCATACCGTTAACACCAAGGTAGTTAAGTGCTTCTTTTAAATCATCAAAAAGTTCAGGACGAGTTATAATTTCAACCTTATAAATTTTATTCATTGTCAAAACCTCTTATTAAATAGTTTATGTTTACCAATCTTTTAGTTCATTACCTTTTACAAGAAAGGCTTTCTCTGAAATTTCAGCAAGGGGAGAGTCACTGTAACTGTCACTGTAAAAGTCCTCAATCTTTCCGTTAGGAAACATTTCATAAAATCTTCTGACCTTTTCTTTACCATGACAGTTTATTCCTTCATATTTACCGGTTTTCATATCAACCTTAGATGCCATTAGGTACTTAATTCCCAGTTCCTTACAAATAGGTTCTAAGAGAAATTCGGGGGAAGCTGAAATAATAACATCATCTTCTCTTTGTGTTTTGTAGTACCAATCTTTAATATTATTCTTATGACTTGCCCAAAATTCAGGTAAGTCCTTTTCTATATTAACATAAGGTAAGAAACGATACATTTTTTCTTTAAAATCAGTTTTGTTACCTTTTTTAAGTACATAAAACTTTGTGAAAGCCTTAATTAAACCGGGAAAAGTCTTAATAATACCTTTATGTCTTTTTAAGCAAAATAAGTAGAAATCTTTAGTAGAGTCTCCATTATATATAGTTTTATCAAAATCGTAACAGTTCATAAATACCTCTCAAATTGGATTTTATATTATTATATATTTTTTTTAAGTAAAATTCAATAAGGAGGTATTTTATGAAATAATATATTAATTAAATGTCAGCCGGATAAGCAACTTCACCATGTTGTGATTCGTCAAGACCAAGTCTTTCAACTGTGTCAGAAACTCTAAGTTTCTTAACAAATAGCTTAACAATACCAGCACAAATTAGTGTACCAACTACTGCAATTACAATAGTAACTATAATACTTTCTGCTTGTGCAAGGAATAGGTGATAGTCACCAAATACAAGTCCATCCCATTTAGCACCTGACTCAACACCGGGAGCAAGTTCCTTAACACCGAAGATACCTGTTGCAAGACCGCCCCAGATACCACCAATACCGTGACAACCAAAAGCATCAAGTGCATCATCAATCTTTAGAATCTTTTTAATTAGGTGTACACCACCAACACAAATAGGGCTAACAAGTAAACCAATAATAATAGATGCCCAAATTGGTACAAATCCTGCCCCAGGAGTAATTGCAACCAAACCAACAACTAAACCTGTAGAACAACCAACAAGTGTTGGCTTTTTAGCAGTAATAATATCCATAATCAACCATGAGATTAAACCACAAGCTGATGAAATACCTGTTGTCATAAATGCATGAACTGCAGTACCGTTAGCTGCTAAAGCACTACCTGCGTTAAATCCAAACCAACCAAACCATAGGAATGCTGCACCTAAAAGAACAAATGGAATGTTGTGTGGCTGATAACTGTTTTTGTGGTAATCTCTTCTTTTGCCAAGAATAATAGCAAGTACAAGACCGGTAACACCTGAGCTGATATGTACAACATTACCACCGGCAAAGTCAACAGAGTCTAGGTAAAGTCCTGTTCCAAATAAACCGGAACCACCTTCAACTTCTGCTCCCATAAATCCACCACCCCATACCATATGGGCTAGAGGATAATAAACAAGTAAAGACCATAAACAGATGAATGGTACAAGAGCTTTAAACTTCATTCTACCTGCTACTGCACCGGTAATAAGTGCCGGTGTAATAATAGCGAACATCATCTGGAATGCACAGAATAGTAGGTCAGGAATTTCAAGACCTCTTGTGCTTTCACTAATACTAACACCACTAAGTCCTAAGAAGTCAAAGTTACCGATGAAACCACCGTTGTCACCACCAAATGATAGTGAATAACCAAATAGTACCCACATCAGTACAGCAGTACCGGCAATGAACATTGTAGCCATCATTGTGTTAATTACATTTTTCTTTCTTACTAGTCCTCCATAAAAGAATGCAAGTGCCGGTGTCATAATAAACACCAATGCAGTGCAAACCATCATAAAAGCTATACTACCCCTATCCATTTTTTGTTCTCCTTTCAATATGGAAATAGAATAAAAAAAGACAAAGACGCAAACTACCTCCAGGTAGTTGACCTCTTTGTCTGAGTTTAGTTTAGCATAATAAAATTTGCTTGTCAATACTATACTTCTTGCAAAATTATAAAAATTAATTGAAAATACATTGAAAATACTTGTAAAATTGCAATTAAAATAAAATATCTTGCATTTATTTGTTATTAATAAACAAATAATCAATGTGGAATTATAAAAATCTCTATGAACATAAATTAACAATAAGTATATATTAAATAAAATAAAAGTTACTTTTTAGTAACAAACTACTATATTATCGTAACCTTTTGTAATATAACTATTGTAAGATGTCAAAAGATGTGATATAATAAACTAGATAAATTATATGTTGAGGTGGACAGTATGTTTGGTTATGTTACTATATATAAAGACGAACTGCTTGTCCGAGAGTTTAATGAGTACAAGTCTGTTTACTGTGGATTATGTAGAACACTTGGCACGGAATATAGTAAATTGTCAAGGTTTATACTATCCTACGATTGTACTTTTTATGCTTTGCTTTTGCTTTCACTTAACGGTGAATGTCCCGGTTACGAAAAGAAAATGTGTAGATGTAACCCACTGAAGAAATGTACTTATATAAAGAACGGTGAAGATGCACTTTCAAAAGCATCGGCACTTTCTGTTGTAAGTGTTTACTTTAAGATAGTGGATAACATTTCCGACTCAAAGGGTATTAAGAAATTAGCATACAAATTTTTGAAACCTATTGCAAAGAAATGGGCAAATAAAGCAAAAGAAAAATATCCTTACATATATAATGCAGTTGAAACAATGTCTAAAGAACAATTTATAGTTGAATCAATGGATAATGCTCAGCTGGATATGTCAGCAGACCCTACTGCTAAAATGTTAAAGACTGTTTTGTCTTATGAGGAACAAGATAAATCAAGAAAATTAATTTTAGAAACAATGGGATATAACTTAGGTAGATGGATTTACCTTATGGATGCTGCTGATGATTTAGAAGAAGATAGAGAGAAAAATAACTATAATCCATTTTTATTAATGAATTATAACGGTGAACAAAATTTCAAAAACTACATTTCTCAGATTTTGAACCAGTCATTAGCACAAGCATATAATGCCTTTGAATTACTTGATATTACATTATATAAAGGTATTATTGATAATATTTTGCTAAAGGGACTAGCTCAAAAGCAGAGAGCAGTTTTATTTCCGGAGGAAAAGAATGGTAACAAATCCGTATAAAATTTTGGATATTCCAGAAACAGCTTCTGATGAAGAAGTAAAGTCAGCATACAGAAAACTTGCAAAAAAGTATCATCCTGATAAGTATGTTGATTCTCCTTTAAAAGATGTTGCAGATGAAAAAATGAAAGAAATAAACGAAGCATATGATATGATTATGGATATGAGAAAGAACAAAAATTCTCAGAACCAATCATCATATGGTTCAAGTGCCGGTTATGGTGGTGCATCTGACCCAATCTTCCAGAGAGTTCGTCAGCTGATTATGACAAACAGTCTTGATGAAGCTGACAGAATGTTGGATTCAATGGCAGATTCTCAGAAGATTGCTGAGTGGTACTTCCTAAAGGGTATGATTGCTTCAAAGAAAGGTTGGGGAGAACAAGCCTTTCAGTATATCCAAAGGGCAGTACAAATGAATCCCGGTAATCCTGAATATACAGCAGCTTATCAGAACATAATGCGTGCAAGACAGTATGGTGCAGGTGGTGCATATAATCAGCCTAATCAACAGTATGGCTGTAGTTGTTGCGATATGTGTGCCGGTATGATGTGTGCAGATATGTGTTGTAACTGCTGTGGTGGTGGATGCTAATGAAACAAACTCAAGCCTTTAAAATTGCCATTGGTGGTGTTATTTCTGCAGTATCTTTAGCACTTATGATGTTTACAGGAGTTTTTCCATTTGGCACATATGCCTTTCCGGTTCTATCAGGAATTTTTCTAATTTCAATTTTCCTGGAATTTGGTTTTGGTTGGTCAATGCTTGTTTATGCAGTAATCTCCATAATGTCAATTTTGTTTGTTTCCGATAAAGAGGCAGCACTGTTCTTCACTTTGTTTTTTGGTTATTATCCTGTAGTAAAAAGCTATATAGAAAGACTAAAAAGTAAAGTGGTTCAGTATATCATAAAATTTGCAATTTTCAATGCTGCTTGTGTATCTGTTTATTTCTTAATGCTTTTTGTTTTTTCATTACCAAAGGATGCATTTGAAGTTTTTGGAGTTAACATTCCTTTAATTTTCCTATTAGCAGGTAATTTGATTTTTATACTTTATGACTTTGCAATTAAGGTAGCAGTTGCTCAGTACATAGATAAGTATAGAAAAATATTTTTTAAACAATGAGTGGGTGATTTCAATGGATAATTCGTTTTCAGCTAGAAAAGCTATTAGTGTTTTTCTGGCTATGATAATCGTAATTTCAACCTTTTTTGTTATGCCTATAACTTCTTCAGCTTATAGCAACAAGTATAAAGTTACTGCAAACGGTAATTTTAATATGAGAAAGTCAGCCGGTTCAAAAGGTGAAGTTGTTAAGAAAATAAAAAAGGGACAAGCACTTTACATTCAAAAGAATAGTAGTGGTAGCTGGGTTTATTGTAAAGACAGCTCAGGAAAAGCAGGTTATGTTCCGGTAAAGCATATTAACAAAGCTAAGAACTCATCTGTTTATATGACTTGTAAAACTACCGATAATGTAAATTTAAGAAAAGGTGCCGGTACTTCCTACGGAGTAATTACTGTTGTTCCAAGTGGCACAACAATGAATATGTCCGATAACGGTAATTCTTCATGGTCAAAGGTAAGTTACAATGGCTCAACAGGTTATCTTTCTAAATCTTACATAAGCATTTATTTCAAAACTACAAAAACATCACCAACACCTCCATTAACAGGTGGTGTAACAAAAGGTCCTCTTACTTTAAAGAGTACATCAGCCTCTGTATATAAAGGCAGTTACTACGGTATTCAGTATAGCAATACTTCAAGTTCAAAGGTAAAGTGGACTTCAAGTAACTCTAAAGTTGCAACAGTTGATGATGATGGTATTTTGTATGGTAAAGCAAATGGCTCAACAACAGTTAAAGCCAGTGTTGGTGCAAATTCTTTGTCTTGTAGTGTAAATGTTCGTACAAAGAATAATAGTGTAAATATTTCAAATAAAAAATATAATATCACTAAAGGTAAATCAGTTTATTTAACTTCTTCTTCATCCGGTGCAAGTTGGTCCAGTTCAGATAATTCAGTAGCTACTGTTACAAATTATGGTTTGGTAACAACTAAGAAAGCCGGTAAAGCAGTTGTTTATTGCAAAACCTCTTATGGTTGGGCAAGTTGTTTGCTAGATGTTAAGGGTGCAGAAGCTGTAAAGTTTACATATGCAAATCCTAACTCAGCACCAAAGAATAGCACAGTAACATTTGTTGCTATTACAGATAAAAGCAGAAGTGCAGTTAAATTTGATGTTACAATCGGTAGCAAAAAATATACTGTAAAAGCAACAGAAAAATCCGAAAGTGGTAACAACTACATTTGGAAAGGTAAGAAAAAGTTAACTGAGTCCGGTAAGTACAAAGTTGTTGCTTATTCTAAGAAAAACGGTACTTGGTCTAAGAGTGTAGGTAGTTATGGTAAAGCATTCGTAACTAAGGTTACCAGCAATACAGAAACTTCTTGTGAAGAAAGACACGCAAGTAACAGTGTTATTAACTTTATCTCTAACTATGAAGGTCTGCTTTCAAATGCTATGTTTGACCCATTAACCAGTTTCCCTTGCTTAACTGTTGGTTATGGTAGAGTTATTTATTCAGGTGACTCATTCTATAACGGAATGACCAAGAGTGAAGCTATGGCTTATCTAGTTGATTCTGTAGAAACTGATGGTTATGTTACTAAGGTAAATAATTTCCTACTTGGCAACAAAATAAAGTTTAATCAAAGACAATTTGATGCTTTAGTTACACTTGTATATAACTGTGGTACAGGTATTTTATCCAACGATAGTGATATTATTAATATGTTTGTTAATCATTCATATCCAAGTTCAAGTTCTAACCCAACTAAGGTTAAGACCACTGCAAAAGTTTCTATGAAAAAGTCAGCATCCGACAGTGCAAGCAATGTAAAAACTGTTTCTAAGGGTGCTACACTTAAACTTGCAAATGCTTCAATTCATGGAAAGAAGTATTACAAAGTAATTGACAGTAAAGGCAATCAGGGTTACATAAATTATAAATATCTAAATGTTACATCATATAACAAGAAAGGTACTCGTGACCTAAAGAATGTGTTTATCAAGGACTATATCAGCAATATTTTCTGTTACCATCATGCCGGTGGCAGTTGCTATGCAGGACTATTGTATAGAAGAATTGATGAAGGTGAAATGTACTATTACGGCGACTATACCCGTGATGGTGAAAAAAATAAAAACAACTTCTATTATCGTTGTGTATATCATAACCCAAGCTTTGGTTGTGGCTAAAAGGAGAGAGAATAATGGATAAAAAAATAGGTTTTATTGGTGCAGGTAATATGGCAACTGCCATTATTAACGGACTGCTAAAGAATAAGGTGGTTGCACCTGAAAACATTAATGTTTTTGATGTTAATGAAAATCAGCTCAAGCTAATGGCTGAAAAAGGTGTTACTACTTGTGATACTTCTACTAAGGTAGTTACCGATAGCAATATTATTGTTTTAGCAGTTAAACCTCAAAACTATGAAGAAGTGCTTAGTGGTGTTAAAGACTCAGTAAGTGAAGAAAAGATTTTTGTTTCTATTGCAGCAGGTATCTCAATTTCATATGTACAAAAGGCCCTAGGATGTAATTGTCCTATGGTTAGAGTTATGCCAAATACACCATTACTACTAGGTAAAGGTGCAACTGCTCTTTGCCCATCAGATAACATCAGTGATGAGGACTTTTCTGTAGTAAAGGATATGTTTGGTCTTAATGGTGCAGTAGAAGTGTTTACTGAGGACCATATGAATGAAATTATTGCAGTAAACGGCAGTAGTCCGGCATATATTTACCTATTTGCAAAGGCAATGGCTGACTATGCTAATGAGTGTAACATTCCTTATGAAAGTGCGTTAAACCTTATTGTTGCTACCCTAGAAGGCAGTGCAGCTATGATTAAGGATAGTGGTGACTCTCTTGATACTCTTATTAAGAAAGTATCTTCACCGGGTGGTACTACTCTTGCAGCACTAAAAACTTTAGAAGACTACAAATTCTATGATGGTATCAAAGAAGCTATGAAGTCTTGTACAAATCGAGCAGAAGAGCTTGGTAAATAATCATAAATAAATAAATCCTTTCATATATATTCTTACATAAGGACAACTTATGGAGGTATATATGAAAGGAATAGTTTTAAAAATTAAATCACCAAAAAATTTTCACAACAGAAAAAATAACATAACCTACTTTATAAAAAGATACGGTATCTTTGCTATGTTTCTTATTTCAATTTTAGTAGGTTTTATTCTGGGTATATATTTTGGGGTAAATACCGATTTAGAATTTAAAAAGTCCTTTGACTTTTTATTTCCAACTGATTTTACAAGTAGAGCAAGTCTTGATTATTTGGGTGTGTTTAGTTGTAACTTTGCCCCTATATTTATATTTTTTGTGGCAATATTCTTACTTGGATTTTGTCCATGGGGTAACGGACTTACACCACTTGTTACTATGTTTAAAGGTTTTGGTATGGGTCTATCCTTAACTACCTTATGTTCAATCAGTGGTCTAAAGGGTTTTGGGTTTTTCCTACTTGCTATGATACCCGGTTTTTTTGTTTCTTCTGCTTCACTTGCTTTACAAGGTGAAAAGACCTTTCATCTTTCAGCAAATGTTTTTAAGGTGATTATCAAGAAAGAGAATATTTCTCTTGAATTAAGAGAATTTGTTGAAGACTCAGCCACTTGCCTTTTTATAGCAATGGTTGGTTCTGTGGTGGATTCGGTACTGTTTTTGTTACTGTATTTTCACTTCTTTAACATATAAAATTCAGGATAAGGAATTATAATGGCGACAGAAAGAAAAAAATTTACTTTTGAAAATCTAGTTTCTATTTATTTTAGAAAAATACATAAAATCATTTTTACAAATTTACTTTTTGCTTTACCATTTGGTATTGTAGGTTTTTTGCTACACCTTATAGGTAACAACTTTGGTTCAGTACTTAACATTGTTATTACTACACTTGTTATACCTATCTGTTATCCACTATATGCAGGTGTAACTAAGGTAACAAGAAACCTTGGTCGTGGTGAAGATGTAGATGTTTTTACAACTTTTATTAGTGGTGTAACCGAAAACTATAAGCAATTTTTAATTCATAGTATTATACTTTACTTTGTGTTTACTATAGGAGTTTTCTCATTTTCCTTTTATGCAGGAATGGCAAAAGTCCTTGGTGGTATGATGTATGTAATGCTTGTTGCAGTAATTTTAATTGCTTTGTGGGTGCTTTTTATGTATCTATATATTCCACTAATGACAGTAACTTTTGAATTATCCGAAAAGGATATTCTCAAGAACAGTGCATTAATGGCCATCGGTGAACTAAAGGTTAACTTTGCTGCACTTTTCTCTTTAGCAATTTTAACTGCAATTTGTGCAACACCACTTATATTCTGTATGGGTAACGGTGTGGCAGTTTTAGTGGTTTCTGCTATTATGTTACTACTGATTTATCCTGCATCATTTTCTTTTGTATCTAACTTTTTTATTCAAGAAAATATGATGATGATGATTACAGGTAAAGCTGATTTAGTTCACGATAGAAAAAGTACAGAAGAAAAGTTAGCTCAACTACGCAATGAGTCCAAAGAAGACTTTAGTGATGTTGATGTAGAAAAAGTTAAGAAAAGTAAAGAGGACTTTATTTTCCATAAAGGTAAAATGATTAAAAGGGATGTTCTATTACAAATGATAGAAGAGAAAGAGAGTGAAAAGAATGAGTGACAATAAAAGACCTTATGATGATGAACAGGTCAATATTAATGACCTTAATGATGATTTAGACAAAACAAAGGTTTTTAACCTTAACAGTAAAAGTGATAATCAAAACACCGGTGAATATGTTTCAAAACATTCACTAAGTAATGATGATTATGGTGATGACTTTTCCGGTGATAATCAGGATAATGAAGAAATCAGTAGCTATTCTCAAGCAGATAAAGCGAACTATAAAGATGATTATGATATGGGTCAGGTTGATGATGAGCCAAAACCTATTGTTTCTCGTACAGATACATATGGTTCACCTAAGAAGAAAAATAACAACAAAAAGCCTCTTATTATCGGCTTGATTGTAGCAGCAGTTGTACTTATTATTGTTGCAGTTGTTATAGTTCTCAATAGCTGTGGAAAAAATAAAAGTGATAACACTACTACTTCAACTACTACTTCTTCTACAACTACAGTAACTACAACTTCTGAAGATACTTACACATCTGAAGAAAATACTACAGAATATACAACTGAACCTACAACAGAAGAAACTACAGAGCCTACTACCGAGGAAGAAACAACAGAGCCAACTACTACAGAAGCAGAACCAACAACTGCACCTAATTCTGATACCGGTAGTGGTGTAAATGCTTCATTTGCACCATATAAGTGCATTACTCCTGATGGTGATGTTATTTCTGATGACTTTTCTAAGGAACTAAAGGGTGATGTTTCTTTATCACTAAATAGTAACGGTACTTACACTTTAAAGGTTGGTAATGTAGCTAACGAAAGTGGCAATTACGAAATTGACGGTAATTCAATTACTTTAGGTTCATATGACGGCAATATTTACTTTGACAATGCCGGTAATCCGGTAGGTGTTACAGTTTATGTTGATGATTATACAGTGTCATTTAACTAAATAAATATTTGTAAAAACTAAGGTGCAGTAATTTTTACTGCACCTTTTCTATACCTAATAAATCAATTAATTTAATATTAACTGAGAAAATACCTTGAAACAATATTGTTATTTTTCTACTTTTTCAAATTCCAAACAACATCACCTTTACTATGTTTATTTAATCTTTCTAATGCAATTTGTCTACCATTAAAATCTTTAGTTTCCTTTTTAAAAAGCTCAACTTTATCAGGTGAAACTTCAAATGACCCTCTTATTGGTACTGCAAGTACTGACATAGTTGTTTCCTCCTTTTAGTTACCATTTTTTAATATTATATCACACCTAAAAACAATATAATTCTATATGATAATTCTATATGATTTATTGTGTTTAGTCAATTAGTTACTGAGTTTTCAATATAATTTGATTGATGCTATTTTGGCTTAATAACATAGTTATTCATTCCCAATATAGTGTAAAATTATTTTTCAACAAACCATCGGTTACTTTCTAAATATAAATACCTTGTGTGGTTCATAATTTGACAGGTGTATCTAACACCAACACCACCACTTTTAAGGGAACTTGCAAAACGAATATCGGTGATTTTGTCAATTTTATATTTTCTGCCATCATCCCAGTTTATCACCAAAGGCAACAAACTTCCATCTTCATCAAATTTTGCCGTAACGCTAACATATTCTTTCATAAAATTTCTCCATTAAAAAAATCCTACAGGGTGAATAATATGGTCATCTTTTGGATTTAATAAAGTAAGGTTTTTGTCTTTCATCAAAAAGGCAGGTCGTACTGCATAGTTGCCAAATCTGTTTTTTAGTGAATCAAGTGTCTTGTCTAACTTTTCGTCTCTAATATCCTTGTTGTTGTCCTCAAAGAAAGATAACTGAAATGGTGAGTTGTCACCAATAAGCCCACTAACAGATACACCGATTGACCGTATAGGTTTTCTAAAGTTATAGTTGTTTCTAAATAATTCCAAAGCCTTGTCACGAATATCACCGGTACAACTGCTGAAATTCTTTAGCTGACCTTGCCTAGTGAAAGAGAAAAGGTCTTTATCTCTAATAGATATAGTGACAGTTTTACACCTAAAGCCTAATTCTCTCATTCTTCTGCCAACACTGTCACTTAGTATTTGTACAATCATTTTTACATCAGAATAATTTTCTAAATCTCTAGGTGTGGTTGTAGAGTTACCGATAGATTTTACATCAGGTCTTTCATCAAATTGTGCAACAGGAGAAGAGTCAAGACCGTTTGCAAAGGTGTGTAGAACTTCACCCATTTTGCCTAAGTTACTGTTAAGTATCTCTACAGGACAATTTGCAATGTCGCCAATTGTGTATATACCAATAGTGTGTAAATGTTTTTTAGTTGCCTTACCAACATAAAGTAAGTCCTCACAAGGGAGAGGCCACACCTTGTTTTTGTATCCGTCATAACCGTCAAAGTCAATTTTAGTTATAGCATCAGGCTTTTTATAGTCACTACCTAGCTTGGCAAAAATTTTGTTAAAGCTAACACCTATACTGACAGTAATGCCTAGTTCATACTTAACTCTTTCGTTAATTTCTTTTGCAATTTCATAACCACTTCTATTGCAACCGGTAACATCAAGCCATGCCTCATCTAAACCAAAGGACTCAACTCTATCGGTATATTCAGCATACATAGCCTTAGTCAATTTTGAGAATTTCATATATTGGTCAAAGTGTGGTTCAATAACAACAAGTTCCGGACATTTATTTTTTGCTTGCCAAATAGCATCACCGGTTTTTACAAAATACTTTTTGGCAAGTTCATTTTTAGCTAAAATAATACCATGCCTATTCTCAGCATCACCTGCAACGGCAAGTGGCTTATCTCTGTATTCCGGATGTAGTAAAGACTCTACACTGGCATAAAAACCATTGCAATCACTGTGTAATATTGTTCTCATTTTGCTTTTCCTTTCCTTTGTTCTATATAATTATAGAACATTTGTTCTATAAAGTCAATACCATAAATGGGACAGTAAATTTATGTTGATATTATTGTTTAATTGTGTTACAATCAGTAACTATGGAATGGGGGATTATATGACCATAGCAAAAAGTAATAAAAAAAGTGTTACCAACAAATTTGTAAGATATGTTTCTCAAAATGTTTTGGGAATGATAGGTATGTCACTATATATTCTTGCAGATACTTTTTTTATTTCAGAGTCAGTTGGTGCTAACGGTATTACGGCTCTAAATATTGTGTTGCCTATATATAGCTTTATTTTTGCAATAGGTGCAATGATTGGTGTTGGTTCAGCAATACGATTTTCTATTAATAAAAATAAAGGCTCAAAAAGTAAAACAAATTATTTCTTTAATGCACTGTTTTGGGGAACAACTATAGGTCTTATATTTTCATTAATAGGTTTATTTTTTTCGGGACAAGTTGTTTCTATTATGGGTGGTGACAGTACCATTGTAGAAGTGGGAAGAGGTTACACAATGATATTTATGTCATTTGCACCATTTTTTATTTGGAATCATATTTTCAATGCATTTGTTTTAAATGACGGTTCACCATCAATAGCAATGTCAGCAACATTATTCAGTAGTTTGTTTAATATTATATTTGACTATGTGCTAATGTTCCCACTAAATATGGGTATGGAAGGCGCTGCCCTAGCAACTGCATTGTCACCGATAGTAGGTGTAATGATTTGTTTTATCCATATTTTCTCAAAGAAAAATACAACATCATTAAAGCCACAGAAACCATCATTTAAGAAACTTGTTTATTCTTGTCAAGTTGGTATATCCTCATTTGTAGGACAAATTTCATCAGGTGTTATTACAATAGTATTCAACTTCCTGATTTTAGGTTTAACAGGTAACACAGGTGTTGCAGCTTACGGTATCGTAGCAAATGTTTCTCTTGTGGGAATTTCCGTATTTAATGGTGTGTCACAAGGTAGTCAACCTTTATTTAGTGAACATTACGGTAAAGGTGATAAAGACGGTATTAAAATCTTAAGAAGACTGAGTATTATAACTTCTTTGTTACTGTCGGCAATAATGATTTTACTTATCTTTGTGTTTACAGATTTTATTGTTGGTATGTTTAACAGTGAAAATAATCTATTACTTGAAAAGTATGCAGTAGTAGGCTTAAGATTATATTCAATAGGTTTTATATTTGCAGGTTTAAATGTAGTAGGTTCAGGTATATTCAGTGCAACAAATTTTCCTAAGTGGGCATTTGCAACATCAATTGCGAGAGGTTTTGTACTGATTATACTTTCGGCAGTTGTTATGTCAATTTTATTCGGTATGACAGGTGTGTGGTTAGCTTTTGCAGTGGCAGAGCTTTTGACACTTATAATCACTTCAATAGGATTTACTAAGATAACAAAATTCTAAAATTTTATATTTATAATAAATTAAGGTGGCTTTAGTTAGCCACCTTTTTATATGCAAAAAATAGGCTATGTAGAAAATCTACATAGCCATAATTTTATGATTAATTAAATTAGTTTAGACCTAACTGAGCCTTAACATCATCAGCAATCTTGTTACCAATTTCAACTGATTCTTCTTCTGTCTTACCGATAGAAGTAATGTAAAGCTTAATCTTTGGTTCAGTACCACTAGGTCTTATGATAACTGCATTACCACCTAAGCAGAAGTGAAGTACATTTGACTTTGGTAGGTCAATAGGTGTGATTTCACCTGTAGCAACATCTTTTTCTTCACTCTTTAGGTAATCGTAAATTTTCTTAACAGTTTCACCGTTAACAGTCTTTAGTGGGTTTTCACGAAGATTATCCATAATTTCCTTCATCTTCTTCATACCACTGGCACCATCAAATTCAAATGAAAGTGTTGTGTTTCTGTAATAGCCGTATTCTTTGTAAATTTCATCAATTACATTAGCAAGTGTCTTACCTTGCTTTCTGTAATAAGCAGCCATTTCACAGATTAGCATTGAAGCAACAACAGCATCCTTATCTCTTACATAAGTACCTGCAAGGTAACCGTAGCTTTCTTCAAAACCAAATACAAATCTTTCTTTTTCATTCTTTTCTTCAAGTCTTAGGATAACTTCACCAATGTACTTAAAGCCTGTTAGAACTTTCTTTAGTTCACAGTTGTACTTCTTACAGATTTCATCAATTAGTAGGGAAGTAACAATAGTTCTTACAACGATAGGATTTTTAGGTAATGTGCCTTTTTCTTTTCTAACGCTTAGTAGGTAGTTAGTTAGCATAATACCTGTTTCGTTACCTGTAATTAGTCTGTATGTGCCGTTATCAGGAACTGCAATACCAACTCTATCAGCATCAGGGTCAGTAGCAAGTAGTAGGTCAGGCTTAACCTTTTCACACATATCAAGACCTAACTGTAGAGCTTCCTTAATTTCAGGGTTAGGGTAAGGACAAGTTGTAAAGTTACCGTCAGGCATTTCCTGTTCAGGAACAACTGTTACATCATTAATACCGATTTCCTTTAGAACTCTTCTAACCAGCTTGTTACCTGTACCGTTAAGTGGTGTGTAAACAACCTTTAGACCTGAGTCAGCACATAGGCCTTCATTTACCTGCTGTTCTTTAACATTAGCAAGGTATTCTGTATATACATCATCATTAACATATTCAATAAGACCTTCTTCAACTGCCTTGTCAAAGTCCATAGTCTTAACATCTGTGAACATATCAATCTTCTGAATTTCATCATAAACTGCACCGGCAGCATTGTCTGTCATCTGACAACCGTCACTACCATATGCTTTATAACCATTATATTTTGCAGGGTTATGAGAAGCAGTAACCATAATACCTGCTTTACAACCAAAGTGTCTTACTAGGAAAGAAAGAACAGGTGTTGGTTGTAGTTCACTGGTGATATATGCCTTAATGCCGTTAGCAGCAAGAACCTTAGCAGCCTCATTCATAAATAGGTCAGCTTTAATTCTACTATCGTGGCTAATTGCAACTGCACCACCACCAATGTTATTTACATAGTTTGCAAGACCCTGAGTAGCCTGACGAACAACATAAATGTTCATTCTGTTAGTACCTGCACCGATAACCCCTCTAAGACCGGCAGTACCGAATTCAAGATTCTTGTAAAATCTTTCGTAAATTTCATCTTCATTGCCTTTAATTGCAGCTAATTCTTCAATTAAATCTTTATCTTCCTTGGCGTTTTCGCACCATACATTGTATAAAGTGTTAGAATCCATCTCAAGTTTCTCCTTTATGAGTTGCTTTTTCTTTAAGGAACATATTTCCTCGCTTAAAAATATACCACAAAATCAACCTTCTATCAATAAGTTTTTTGAATTTTTATTAAATTGTTATAACTTTATCAATATATATAAAAATAAAAATGTTGATTTATTGAGAATAATATTGTATAGTAGTATATAGCAAAATTTTTGAAAGGAATATTCTAATGGATAATAACGAAAACAATATCAACAATGAAAACCTAGTTGAGGAAAATACCTCTGCTAATGAAACTAACGGTGTAGACGAAAACGGTGGTTATGTATCACAGTTCGGTGAACTGACAAATGCAGATGGTGAACCACTGGAAACTACTGCACCAACAGAAGAACCAAAGAAAAAGTTCTTCCTATTTAAGTACATTCACCCAAGTATCTTTATTGCAATTTGTGTATTCTTAGTAGCACTTATTGCTTTTGGTGTTTATTGGATTTTTGGTTCAAAGACAATCACAGGTACATGGATGAGAGAAGTAGAAAACAACAATTCAGCATCTTCAACTGCTGATGAAGTAGAGAAGATTGCAGTATATTACACATTTGAAAAGGCAGATTCAAACGGTAAGGGTACTTACTATATGAATGTTCAGGGTGAACAGTCTAAGGGTGAGTATAAACTATCAACAAGTGGTGATAAGAAAAAGATTACTATCGGTAATTCAGAACTTACATACGAAGTAACAGGTGTTAAGCTATTTGGTAACGCAACACTTAAGTTAACTCAGGATGCTTATACAGACCAGAAAACAGGTCAAAAGGTTGAGTCTCAGACAATTGAAATGAACCAAGACAAAAATCCCGGTTATGATGAAATGTCTATGAAGGACTACAAGACTGATAAGGACCTTATCGGTAAGTGGAATACAGAATACAAGATTTCTTATTACTATGGTATGTATCAGCTAGATTGTGACATTGAAATCAAGGATAACGGTATTATGACTGTTCATGCAAGTAACAGTGATATTGGTATGGACTCAACATACTACTATGCTTATTCTGCTGAAAATGGTAAGCTAACATTTAAGGGTGTTACTGATAAAGACAAGAATAAGGCAACTCTTGAATATAAACTAAAGGACGGTATCCTAACTATTGTTGATAAGAGTAACAAGACAATGTTTAGTGAATCAATCCTTGGTTCTGCTCAGTTCTATAAAGACGGTGAAAAGAAGCCTGAAGGTATCACAACAGTTACTACAACAACTGCACCATCAACAGAAATTGCTACACAGGCTACAACTCAAACAACAACAAAAGCTAAATAAGAATATTTAAATCTAAAGCCACAACTTTTACAGTTGTGGCTTTTTTATGCTTTACTATTATAATTATTTCATAAACACTAATAATTATTCATACTTTTAAAATTAAAAGACAAAAAGAAAAGGACGGTTATTTATATTTAACCGTCCTAAATTATTGAAATAGATGTAATTTAAAAACTAATTAGTCCATTTCCCAGTTATGCCAAACATTCTGAATGTCATCATTTTCTTCAAACATATCAAGCATCTTCTGCATCTTAGCCTTAGTTTCTTCATCTTCAATCTTTGTGTATGTTGATGGTACTTCTTCAACTTCAGCAGATACAAATTCATAACCCTTAGCAGCAAGGTCATCACGAATAGCAGAGAAGTCATCCGGCTCTGTGTAAATTGTGAAGATGTCTTCATCAGCCTCAAAGTCAGAAGCACCTGCTTCAAGAGCTTCTTCCATTACAGTGTCTTCATCTTTGTCAAAGTCTTCTCTTTCAACAACAAGAACACCTTTCTTTGAGAACATAAAACCAACACAACCCGGTGTACCCATATTGCCACCAAACTTATCAAAGTAGTGACGAACTTCACCGGCTGTTCTGTTTCTGTTATCTGTAAGAGCCTCAACAATTACAGCAATACCTGATGGGCCGTAACCCTCATATGTAACAGATTCATAGTTGTCACCTTCATTAGAAGATGCAGCCTTTTTAATAATTCTTTCAATGTTGTCATTAGGAACATTAGCAGCCTTAGCCTTAGCAATACAATCACGAAGTTTTGAGTTTACATTAGGGTCAGCAGAACCACCGTCACGAATAGCAACAATAAGTTCTCTACCAATCTTTGTAAATACCTTTGCTCTGGCAGCATCATTTTTGCCTTTTTTCTGCTTAATGGTACTCCATTTATTATGTCCTGACATTTATATCATCCCTTATATTAAAATTTGCCTTAAAATTATATCACAAATATAGGAAAAATGCAAATAAAATGCGAATATATTTATTTGATTTTCTACTATAGAAAAATACCTAAAATATATATTACAATTTAGTTACAAAAGTGCGTTATACTCTTGAATGTTTGCTATAATAGGTATTAAATACAATATAGGGTACTATGCAAATATGAAATGCCCATATATGTATAAAATGAATTTTTTAATTAATATACGAGGTTATAATAATGGTTCGTTCAATGACAGGCTTCGGAAGACACGAAGCAACTGTTGACGGCAGAGATATTGTAGTAGAAATCAAGAGTGTAAATCACCGTTACTATGAATTTAATTGCCGTACAACAAGAGGCTATAACTTTCTTGAAGAAAAGTTAAAGTCTTATATTAAAGAAAAGGTTAGCAGAGGTAAAATTGATGTTTATGTTTCTTTAAGCCAAAAGGAAGACACAGAGTCAATTGTAAAGATTAACCCAAGTTTAGCACAAGGTTATATTAATGCACTAAAGAAACTTTCAACAGACTATGGTGTAGCAGATGATATTTCTGTTTCTACTGTTGCTCAGTACAACGATATTTTCCAAGTACACAGAGCACCTGAAGATGAGGAAGAAGTTTGGAATGCAGTTAAGGAAGTTCTTGATGTAGCACTTGATAACTTTATTAAGATGAGAGAAGTAGAAGGAGAGAAGATGAAGGCTGACATTATGTCAAGAGCCGAAACTATCCTTTCTATTGTTTCAAAGATTGAAGAAAAGTCACCTGAAAGAGTGAAGGATTATGAAGCAAGACTAAAAGAAAGAATTGAAGAACTTTTAGGTAGTGCTGATTTTGATGAACAGAGAATTTTAACAGAGGTTGCGATTTTTGCAGATAAGGTTGCAGTTGATGAAGAAACTGTTCGTCTAAGAAGTCACTTTGACCAGCTAAAATTACTTATGAATAGTGATGGTGAAATCGGTAGAAAGATTGACTTTATTATTCAAGAAATGAATAGAGAAGCCAATACTATCGGTAGTAAAGCTAACGATAGCACACTATCTCATATGGTAGTTGATATTAAGGCTGAAATTGAAAAGATTAGAGAGCAAATTCAAAACATTGAGTAAAGGTGTTTTATGAAACTTATTAATATTGGATTTGGTAATTTAGTTAATTCAAGCAGAATCATCTCTGTAGTCAGTCCTGATTCTGCTCCTATAAAAAGAATTATTCAGGATAGTAAGCAGAAAAGTATGCTTATTGATGCTACTTACGGCAGAAGATGTAAAGCAGTTATTATTACAGACAGTGACCATGTTGTACTTTCTGCTATTTCTCCTGAAACAATAGGTAACAGATTGGAAGGTGAACAAAGCGATGAATAACAAAGGACTACTTATTATTTATTCCGGTTTTTCCGGAGTAGGTAAGGGAACAATTATGAAGGAAATGCTAAAGAAAGAAGATAATTTCCGACTATCTGTTTCTGCTACTACAAGAGCTCCAAGACCGGGAGAAGTAAACGGTAGAGAGTATTACTTCATTTCAAAAGAAGAATTTGAAGAAATGATTAAGAATGATGAGTTCTTTGAATATGCTCAGTATTCTGATAATTATTACGGAACACCTAAGAAACCTGTTGAAGAAATGCTAAAGAAAGGTCTTGATGTATTTCTTGAAATCGAAGTTCAAGGTGGACTTCAAATGATGGATAAGCGACCTGATGCACTTAGTATCTTTATTGTGCCACCATCATTAGAAGAGCTTGAATCTCGACTTCGTGGCAGAAATACCGAAACCGAAGAGGTTATCAAGAAGCGTCTTTCAGCAGTAGAATTTGAAAAACAGTTTGTTCCAAAGTATGATGTTAAAGTTGTTAATGACAAGGTTGATGATGCAGTAAACCAAGTTATTGATATAGTAAAAAAAGAGAAAGAAAAAAGAAATAATTAATTTATAAAAAGGAGATATAATTATGCGTTTAGCTTCAGTAGATGATATGTTATCAGGTAAGGAAAGTCGTTATGCACTGGTAATCGGTGTAGCAAAGAGAGCAAGAGAAATTGCACAGGAATTTGAAGAACAGGGTATAATTACTGATGAAAAGCCGGTTCTTCTTGCTATCGAAGATTTTAAGAATCACAAGTACAACCTACTTGAACCAGAAGATGAAGAATGATGAATTCCTCATTGCAGAAATTGCAGTAGATAATACTACTTACAGTTTTGACAGACTCTTTAGCTATAAAGTACCGGATCATTTGTCTAATGTAAAAGCTGGGCAGAGAGTTCTTGTACCTTTTGGCAGAGGAGATAGATTTCGTCAAGGAATGATTTTGTCTTTGTCTTATGGTAAAGAAGAAAATCTAAAAGAAATTTCATCAACATTAGATGATAAGCCTATCTTTACCCAAGAAATGATTGATACAGTAAATTTTATCCATGATAGATATTTCTGTACTTATTATGATTCTGTAAAGGTAATGCTACCGGTAGGAATTAATTATAATATTTCTACATTTTATACAGCAGTAAAGGCTGAAACAGATGTAATAAATTCTCTAACTGACTATGAAAGAGAAATTTATGATTATCTTTTATCAGAGAATAAACCGGTAAAAAAAGAAACAATCTTAAATGTTTTTTCTATAGGAGAAAATTCCCTTAATAAACTTTACCGTCAAGGTGTAGTAAATAGAGAAGATGATGCCTTTAGAAAAACTAAAGATGCAACAGTAAAAATGGTGTCACTTTGTGATGATGTTGATATTAATGATTATAAGTTAACACCAAAACAACAGAAAGTTGCAGAACTTTTAACTGTTGTGGATAAGGCTTCTGTAAAGGAAGTTTGTTACTATACAGGCTATACCCAATCAGTAACAGATTCTTTAGTTAAGAAAAAGATTGCAAGGTACTTTACTGATGAGGTTATGAGAATACCTTATACTGTTTCAGATGTAAAGAAAGATGAAGTGATTTTAAGTCCATCACAACAATCTGCTTTTGATAATTTATACAGTAAATATTGTGATGACAAAGCCTCAGTTTCTTTACTTTACGGTGTTACCGGCAGTGGCAAAACCTCAGTATTTATGAAGTTAATTGAAAAGTGTTTTAATGATAATAAGGGTACAATATTAATGGTACCTGAAATTGCCTTAACACCTCAGTTAATCAAAATATTTACTTCAAGATTTGGGGATAATGTTGCAGTATTCCATAGTGGTTTATCAATAGGCGAAAGACTTGATGAATATAAAAGGGTCAGTAGAGGAGATGCAAAAATTGTTCTGGGTACAAGAAGTGCAGTTTTTGCCCCACTAAAAAATATCGGTTTAATTGTTATGGATGAAGAACAAGAAAGTTCCTATAAATCCGAACAAACACCAAGATATAACGCAAGAGATATTGCAAAGTTTAGGTGTTATAAACACAATGCTTTGTTACTTCTTTCTTCAGCTACTCCAAGTGTAGAAAGTTTCTATATGGCTGAAAAAGGAATTTATAATCTTGTAAAATTAACAGAAAGATACGGTAATGCAACATTACCACAAGTTTCTGTTGTTGATATGAATGAAGAACAAATGAAAGGTAATTTTAGCAATTATTCAACAACACTAAAAGAACTTCTTTCAAGTAACTTAATTCATAAAAAGCAGTCCATTATTCTTCTTAACAGAAGAGGATACAATACATTTTTAAGTTGTAGAAGTTGTGGTCAAGTTGTAACTTGTCCCAATTGTTCAATTTCTATGACATACCATAGTGCAAACAATAGAATGATGTGTCACTATTGTGGTCACTCAGTTCCTTATACCGATGAGTGTCCTGACTGTCATCAGCACACACTAAAGTTTAGTGGTGCAGGTACTCAAAAAGCAGAACAAGAACTTGTTGATATGTTCCCAAGTGCCAGAGTATTAAGGATGGATGCTGATGCCACAATGACAAAAAGTAGTTATGAAACAAAACTTACTGCTTTTGCAAATGGTGAATATGATATTCTTATCGGTACACAAATGGTAGCTAAAGGTCTTGACTTCCCAAATGTAACATTAGTAGGTGTTATCAATGCCGATCAAATGCTTTATTCTGATGATTACAGAAGTTACGAAAGGGCATTTTCTCTGCTAACTCAAGTAGTTGGCAGATCCGGCAGAGGTGACTCAAAGGGTGTTGCAGTTATCCAAACTTCAACACCGGAAAATTATGTTATAGGTCTATCGGCAAAGCAAGACTATGATACATTTTATAAAGGTGAAGTAGGAGTGAGAAAAGCTCTGCTTTATCCTCCTTTTTCCGACATTTGTCTTATAGGTTATCAAGGTATAATTGAGGGTGCAACAATAAAGTGTGCAAATGCCTTTCAAAATGCCTTAATTAACAAAATCAAAAATAATTATAGCAGTATGCCTTTAAGGGTGCTTGGACCAAGCCAAGCCTATGTTTATAAGGTAAATAATAAATATAGATACAAGACTATAATTAAGTGTAGAAATTCAAAGGATTTCCGTAGTGTTATTAAGGAAACATTACTTGAATTTTCTAAGAATAAGGAATTTAAAAATATAGGTATAACAGTAGATATAAATCCACTGTCTTTTAATTAGGTGAATGAGTATGGCTATTAGAAATATTGTAAAAGATGGAGACGAGATTCTTCATAAGAAATGTAGAAATGTGGAGAAGTTTGACGATAAGTTAGCAACACTTCTTGATGATATGGCTGAAACAATGCACAAAGCTGACGGTGTAGGTCTTGCAGGTCCACAGGTTGGTATGCTAAGAAGAGTTGTTGTTATTGATATTGGTGAGGGTGTAATTGAACTTGTTAACCCTGAAATTATTGAAACAAGTGGTGAACAAGAAACTGCTGAAGGTTGTCTATCTTTCCCCGGAGAATATGGCATCACTAAGCGTCCAATGTATGTAAAAGTAAAGGCTCAAGACCGTAACGGTAATTTCTTTGAAATGGAAGGTGAAGAACTTTTAGCAAAGGCTTTCTGTCACGAAATTGACCATTTAAATGGTATTGTGTTTAAGGATATTGTTGTTAGAATGTTAGACCCAGAGGAGTTAGGCTAATGAATGTTGTTTTTATGGGTACTCCGGACTTTGCAGTTCCATCATTAGAAAACATTGCAAAGGTTCATACTGTACAAGCTGTCTTTACTCAGCCGGATAAACCGGTAGGCAGAAAAATGATACTAACACCACCTGATGTAAAGGTTTGTGCTGAAAAGTTAGAAATACCTGTCTATCAACCGGTAAAACTAAAGGATAGCGATAGCTATGAAATTATTAAGGAACTTAACCCGGATGTAATTGTTGTTGTTGCTTATGGGCAGATTTTACCTGAAAATATTTTGAATATTCCAAAGTATGGTTGTATCAATGTTCATGGTTCTTTACTCCCAAAGTACAGAGGTGCAGCACCCATTCAGTGGTCTGTTTTAAACGGTGACAAGGTTACAGGTGTTACTACAATGTATATGGAAAAGGGTCTTGATACCGGTGATATTCTTGAAACTAAGGAATATGAAATCGGCATCAACGATACTGCCGGTAAAGTCTTTGATACATTGGCAGAAATGGGTGGTAAGCTAATCCTTGATACACTTGAAAAAGCAGAAAAAGGTGAACTTCATCCTATCAAGCAAGATGACAGTAAAAGTTCATATGCAAAAATGCTTGATAAGTCAATGTGTAATATTGATTTTTCAAAGACTAATTTACAAGTTCATAACCAAGTTAGGGGACTTTCACCATGGCCTGTTGCCTCAACAAAACTTAATGGCAAAGTCCTAAAAATCTTTGAAACAAGACTTACAGAGGGTAAAGGTAAACCCGGTGAAATTTTAAATACAAATCCACTTACTATTGCTTGTGGTGAAGGTGCAGTTGTTGTAAATACTGTTCAACTACAGGGTAAAAAGAAAATGGATTCAAAGGCTTTTTTACAAGGTCATAAACTCGAAAAAGGCACAGTGATAGGAGAATAAATTATGGATCATTTCTTTTATGGTATTGACTGGACATATATTGTGTTTATGCTACCATGCCTTATTTTGTCAATTATATGTCAAGTTAAAGTAAACAGCAATTTTAGCAAGTATAGCAATGTAAAAAATATGCGTGGTATGACAGGTGCACAAGCAGCTGAATATGTTCTAAACCACTATGGTGTTCATGGTGTTCGTATTGAGCAAGTTGCAGGTAACTTAACAGACCACTTTGACCCAAGAACAAATGTTATCAGACTTTCCGATAGTGTTTATAATGTAGCTTCTGTTGCAGCAGTAGGTGTTGCTTGTCACGAAGCAGGTCACGCAGTACAACACGCTACAGGTTATGTACCAAACAAAATTCGTGGTGCTATTGTGCCAATTGCCAGGGTAGGTTCTAGCTTAGGATGGATACTTTTCTTAGTAGGTTTATTTTTACCAACACAGTTTTCATTCTGCTTATGGCTAGGTATCATATTCTTCTCAGCATCAGTTCTTTTTACTTTCGTAACTTTACCTGTAGAATTTGATGCATCAAGAAGAGCATTAAAGTGTATCAGAGATACTAACCTACTTTACCCTGAAGAATATGAAGGTACAAAGAAAGTTCTACAAGCAGCAGCTATGACTTATGTTGCCTCAGCAGCAACTGCTTTACTACAATTACTAAGACTTATTTTTATTGCAAATAATAGGAGAAGATAATAGATGAAAAGCCCAAGAAGAGTAGCATTTGATGTGCTTTATAAAATTGAAACTGAAGAGTCCTACAGTTCAATTGCAGTGAATAAAGCATTAAAAGAGAATAATCTTAATAAGCTAGACTCTTCTTTTGCCTCAGCTATTATTTACGGAGTACTGGAAAAGAAGATAACTCTTGACTATGTAATCCGTAGCTTTTCTTCTGTAAGACTAAAGAAAATAGAAACAAAAACTTTAACTATCCTTAGAATGTCAGTTTATCAGATGCTTTATATGGACAAAGTTCCGGATAATGCATCTGTTAACGAGGCAGTACAACTTGCAAAGAATTTAAGGCTTTTTAAGTCATCAGGTTTCATAAATGGTATTCTTAGAAGTATCTCAAGAGCAGAAACTAAGTGTGACTTAAGCAAAATAAAAGACAAAATAAAATTACTTTCAGTTAAGTATTCAGTACCGGAAGATATTATTAAATTATGGTTTGACAGTTATGGTGAAAAGGTAACTGTTGATATGCTAAATTCAGTAGATGGTAGACCTCCGCTATATGCCAGAGTAAATACACTTTTAACTGATGAAGATACTTTAATTGAAAATTTAAGAGAAGAAAATATTATTGCTGAAAAGTCTATTTTAGAAAATGTAATTACTCTGAAAAATACAGGTTCGGTAGAAAATATTAAAGCCTTTCAGTACGGAGAATTTTACATACAAGACCTTTCTTCAAATATAGCATTAACAACATTATCACCTAAAGAAAATAATGTTGTGTATGATGTTTGTTCAGCACCCGGAGGTAAGTCCTTTACCGGTGCAATCCTAATGAACAATAAAGGTAAGATAAATTCCTATGACCTTTATAAACATAAAATCAAGCTGATTTATTCCACAGCTAAGAGATTAGAAATAAGTATTATAAATACTGAAATTAATGATGCAACTTCATTTGATGAAGAGAATGTTGCCGATATAGTTATTTGTGATGTTCCATGTTCAGGACTTGGATTACTTCGCAGAAAACCGGAAATCAGATATAAAGATAATATAGTTAATAATGACTTAACAGAAATACAGTATAAAATTTTATGTTCATCTGCTAATCTAGTAAGAAACGGTGGAAAATTAATGTATTCCACTTGTACCCTTAACCCAAAAGAAAACAATCTTTTAGTAGAAAAATTCCTAAGTGAACATAAAGATTTTGTAGGTGAGAAGTTAATTCTCCCAAAGAATATTAAAAGAACCATAAAGGAAAATGAATATGAATGTTCATTGTTCCCACAAACCAATAATTCAGATGGTTTTTACTTTGCAATACTGAGAAAGGGTGATTAAATGACTGATTTAAAATCAATGAATTTACAAGAAATTGAAGAGCTTATTTCATCATTAAATTGCCCAAAGTTTAGAGCAAAACAAATTTTCCAATGGATAAACAAAGGTGTAACTTCCTTTGATGAAATGAAGAATATACCAAAGGACTTAAAAGAAAAGTTAAGTGAATATTGTTACATTTCTGTTGCATATATTGAAAAAAAGCAAATTTCACGGTATGATGGTACAGTTAAGTATTTGTTTAAATTTAATGATGAACAGTGTGTTGAGTCTGTTGTGATGAGTTATCACCACGGACACACAATCTGTATATCAACTCAAGTAGGTTGCAAGATGGGTTGCAAGTTCTGTGCAACAGGTAAGCAAGGCTTTACAAGAAACCTAACTGCCGGTGAAATGATTGCCCAGATAGAATCAGCCCAAAAAGACCTTAACATAAGAATTTCCAATATTGTTCTTATGGGTATGGGTGAACCACTTGATAACTACGACAATGTAATGAAGTTCCTTGATTTGGTTTCATCAGATGATGGACTGAATATAGGGAAAAGGCATATTACCTTGTCAACCTGTGGTATTGTTCCACGAATTTATGATTTGGCTGATAGAAAGTTACAGATTACACTTTCTGTTTCTCTCCATGCACCAACTGATAAAATGAGAAGTGCAACAATGCCAATTAACGATGCTTATAACATTGATGAGCTTATGAAAGCCATCAAGTATTATATAGATAAAACCAATCGTAGAGTAAGTTTTGAATATGCTATGATTGATGGTGTAAATGATAGTGACGAAGCAGCTAATATACTTGGTAATTTAATAAAAGGTATGCTGTGTCATGTTAACCTAATTCCTGTAAATGATGTTACAGGTAATGATTATCGCAAGAGTAACAAGGAGAGATTAATATCATTTACCAATGTACTTGCTAAATATGGTATTACTGCTACTGTAAGAAGAACTTTGGGCAGCGACATTGATGCAAGTTGTGGACAACTAAAAGGTAAGCACAAGAAAGGAGGGAAGTAATCTTGAATATACATAGTAAAACAGATAAAGGTCTTGTTAGAAACGATAATCAGGATTATTGTCTTTCCGGAAAAATGTGTGACGGTGCAGTATGGGCTGTAGTTTGTGACGGTATGGGTGGTGCTAATGGTGGCCACACAGCCTCAACAACTGCTTGTGAATATATAGCTAGGGAAATGAAAAATCTATATACCAGTGATTTCACAAACGAAGAACTATATGCACTACTTACAAACATAGTTTCCGGTGCAAACCTTGAAGTTTATAATTTAGCTCAAAAAAATATTGAACTTATCGGAATGGGCACTACTTGTGAGTGTGTATTCCTAAGGGACAATATTCTTCATATTGTACATATAGGTGACTCAAGAACATATCTTGTTCGTAATCATAAGGCTTATCAGCTAACTAAGGACCATTCCTTAGTTCAAGAAATGGTAAGTCGTGGGGAGATTACAGAAGATGAGGCCTTAGTTCACCCAAACAAAAACTTTATTACTAGAGCAATCGGTGTAAAGAGTACTATCAAAGTGGATTATACTCAGTACGAATATAAACCGGGAGATATTGTTATTATTTGTACCGATGGTTTAACTAATTGTGTCAGCAAAGAGGAAATTGCAGAAGTTGTAAATAACAACCCTAAGAACCAAATTACCGACAAGTTAGTTGAAGAAGCTAAATTCGGTGGTGGCACAGACAACATTACCGTTATTACAATATATTAAGGAGGAAGAATTATGATAGATAAGTACACAGGCAAAAAGCTTGACGGTAGATATGAAATCCAAGAACTTATCGGTGTTGGTGGTATGGCCAATGTTTATAGATGTTACGATACTGTTGACGATAGAGAAGTTGCAATCAAAATTCTAAAGGATGAATTCCTTGATAATGCAGACTTTATCAGAAGATTTAAAAACGAAAGTAAATCTATTGCTGTTCTTTCACATCCAAACATTGTAAGGGTTTATGATGTTTCTTTTGGTGATATGATTCAGTATATTGTTATGGAATATATTGACGGTATTACTCTTAAGGAGTATATCGCTCAGCAAGGTGTAATTCAGTGGAAAGAAGCATTGCACCTAACAACTCAAATTTTAAGAGCATTACAACACGCTCATGAAAAGGGTATTGTTCACCGTGACATTAAGCCACAGAACATTATGTTGCTTCAAGACGGTACTATCAAAGTAACTGACTTTGGTATTGCCCGTAACTTTAATTCTGCTACAAGAACAATGACAGAACAAGCAATCGGTTCTGTTCACTACATAGCACCTGAACAAGCAAAGGGTGGCAACACCGATGGTAAAACAGATATTTATTCTGTTGGTGTTATGATGTATGAAATGCTAACAGGTAAACTACCTTTCGTAGCTGATAATGCAGTTTCTGTTGCTATTATGCAACTTCAGTCTACTCCAAAGCTACCAAGAGAGATTAATCCTGACATTCCACAAGGCCTTGAAGAAATCACTCTTCATGCTATGCAGAAAGACCCTAAGGATAGATATGAGTCAGCTCAAGCAATGCTTAATGATATTGACCGTTTCAGATTAAATCCAAGCATTGTATTTGGTTACAGTCTTCCAAAGCCAATAGAACCAAAACCTGCTGAAAAGAAAAGAGAAGCTAAGAAAAAGGATGAAACAAAGAGAATCTTTGAAGAGAAGAAAGTTGATGATAACAAAGATTCTAATAAGTTTGTTCCGGAAGAGTTTGATAGTGAAGAACCTGAAAAGAAAGTAAGATCAAAGAAAAAGTCTGCAATCCTAGGTGTTGTAGCATCATTTGTAATTTGTCTTATCGGTTTTGGTATTTACTTTGTAACTTCTTCATTCTCAAATTCAAATGCAGATACAGATGTTCCAAATTATGTTGGCAAAACAATCCTTGATGTTAAGCAAGGAGATAATAAAGAAAACTTTGTTTTCCAACTGGACTTTGAATATGACTCAACTAAAAAGGAAGGTGTTATCCTTTCTCAACAACCTGAAGCAGATTCAAAGAAAGTTAAGAAAGGTTCAACTATTCAGCTAACTGTAAACGGCAAAAATTCTGATGTAACAGTTCCTCATCTTCTAAATACAACAGAGGAAGATGCTATTAAAGAACTAGAGTCAAGAAACCTTGTACCTGAGATTGTTTATGTACAGAGTGAAGATGTTAATGTTGACTATGTATCATCAGAATTCCCAAATCCGGGACAGAAAACAACTATCGGTTCATCAGTATATCTTTATGTTTCAAAAGGCCCTGCTGAAAAGAAAGTTAAAATTCCTGATGTAACAGGTAAAGATATTTCTGAAGCTAAGGAAATTCTTGAAAGTAAAGGTCTGTATGTAGAATACGAATATGACGAAAACAGTTATGAAGAAAAGGATACTGTTATTAGACAAAATCCTTTACAGGGTGGTACTGTAAAGAAGGGCTATACTGTAAAACTTGTTCTTTCAGGTGGTAAAAAGGATTCTCAGTCTATTCAGATTGATGTTCAGTTGCCAAAGGATGAAACAAACAGTGTTTCACTACAGGTTGTATTTGATGGCAATGTATTTGCAACAACAAATGTTATTCCATCAGAACTAAAGACATATAGCTTTACTTTAACAGGTACAGAAACCGACTCAAAGGTTAAGGTATATCTAAACGGTCAGCTATATCAGGAATATACAATTGACTTCCAGAATAAGAAGGCAACCCCAACATACCATGACTATGTTGTAGCAACAACTACAACATCAGCACCTCCTACTACTCAGGAAGATACAACTGTTGCACCTACTCAGGATATAACAACAGTTCCACAAGATACAACAAACTATTACACAGAGCCAACTCAAGAACCACAACCTACTACTGCTCCGGCTAACTAAGGATGTTTTAATGAATAGTGTAGAGGGTAGAATTATAAAAGCAATCAGTGGTTTCTATTATGTAGAAACCACTGACAATACATATGAATGTAAGGCAAGAGGTTCTTTTCGTAAGACAAGCAAAACTCCTGTAGTTGGAGATTTAGTGACAATCTCTATACCTGAAAGTGGTTATCCTACAGTTGAAGAAATACATAAGCGAAAAAACTCTATTGTACGACCACCAATGGCAAATATTGATACATTGGTTATAGTTTGCAGTACAGTTTCTCCTGCACCAAACTATACAGTTATTGACAAGATGACTGCAACTGCTGTATATAACAATATTGAACCGGTAATTGTAATCTCAAAGTCAGACATAAAAAGTGGTGAAGAAATATATAATATCTATAACAGTACAGGTATCAAGACTATACTTTATTCTTCCGTTACAGGGGAAGGTGTAGATGAAATATATTCACTTTTATCTAACAAAATCACTGCCTTTATTGGCAACAGTGGTGTTGGTAAGTCAACTTTACTTAATAAGCTTTTTCCTGATTTTCAGCTAAAAACAGGAGAAGTTAGTGATAAACTTGGCAGAGGTCGTCATACAACAAGAACTGTTGAATTACTGAAGTTTAATGGTGGTTATGTTTGTGACACACCCGGGTTTTCAACTATGCAACTTGAAAAGTTTAATATTCAAGACAAAACTAAGCTTCAATATATGTTTCCTGAATTTGAAGATTATATCGGTCAGTGCAAGTTTACTTCATGTAGCCATACTTGTGAAAAGGGTTGTGCTATTCTACAAATGGTAGAAGAAGGCAAAATTCAAAAGTCACGACACAATAGCTATGTTGATATGTATAATGAAATAAAAGACATTAAAGAATGGGAGAGAAGAAAATGAGATGTGTAATTATTTCCGGTTCACCGGATACAAATGTAGAAGAAATCAAAAGCCTATGTACAAGTGATGACTTTATTGTTTGTGCTGACTCAGGTTATTCTTTTGCAAAGAAAGCAGGTCTGACTCCAAACCTAATTATCGGTGACTTTGATTCACTAAAGGAAGAACTACCACAGAACACAGAAGTTGTTAAGCTAAATACCCATAAGGATGATACTGATACAGAACATTGTGTAATGGAATGTATCCGTAGAGGCTATAAGGACTTCTTACTACTAGGTTCAATCGGTGGTAGAACCGACCATACATTTGCAAACATTTCAACTCTGGCATTTCTCTCAGAATACAACTATAACGGTATTGCAAGAAACAACGGTGAGGAAATTCGTATCCTAAAGGAAGGTTCATACGAAATGAACAACAAGAAAGGCCTTATTTTCTCTGTGTTCCCTTATGGTTGTGAAAGTGTAAATGTTACATATAAAGGTGCAGAATATATGTTAAACAACAAGACTTTAACATATAATGTATCTCGTGGCATTAGCAATGTTTTTGTTGATGACGAAGCTGAAATCACAATCAACAGAGGCAGAGCAATCCTATTGACTTATTATAAATAAGAGGTTTTTATGCTATATAATATGTGTGGTTTAAATGTTTATTATGAACCAAAATATGGACAGACAATTACTCGTTCTGAAAAATATTTAGCAAAAAATCAAAATTTAAAACCAGACATAACTCTTAATGTTACAGAAGAAAGGATAGATAACTATATCCTTTCTTTTCCTCATACATCTAGGTCACTTGCTGAGTATGTAATTTATGGAATGATATTTTACGAAGCAATCTTAGATTATGACGGAATACTTCTTCATTCATCAGCAATATCTGTTGATAATGAAGCCTATCTTTTTACTGCAAATAGTGGTACAGGAAAGTCAACCCATTGTGCTTTATGGATGAAGTATTTTGGAGACAGAGCCGTTATGATAAATGACGACAAACCGGTTATCAGAATAATTGATAATAAGATATATGCTTGTGGCACACCTTTTTCAGGTAAATATGATATTAATAAAAATATTTTAGTACCACTAAAAGGTATTTGTTGTATTAACCAAGGCAAAGAAAATGTTATCAATAAAATATCTACCAAGAAAGCTATAGGAAAATTCCTGCCTCAAACACTTTGTATTAATGATAAACAGAAAATGTCAAGCCTATTAACTGTTCTTGATAAAGTTCTAAGCAATGTAAATGTGTATGAACTGTTTTGTGATATTTCTGAAGATGCAGTAAAAACATCTTATAATATGATGAGCAAAAATTAGTGGTGATATTATGGCAAAAAAACAAGAAAAAACTAATGTAATGAGAATTCTTGACCAAAAGAAAATTGAGTATTCTCACTATGCTTATGATAATACAAAACTTAACGCAGAAGAAGTAGCAAATGCTCTTAATCAAGAAGTAGGCAAGGTTTTTAAAACCCTTGTAACTGTTGGTAAAAGTAAAGAACATTATGTTTTTGTTGTACCGGCAAATAAAGAACTTGATTTAAAGAAAGCTGCCAAAGTTGCAAAAGAAAAGTCAATAGAGATGATTCACCAAAAAGAACTTTTGCCACTAACAGGATATATCCATGGTGGTTGTTCACCAATTGGTATGAAAAAGCAGTTTAAAACTTTTATCCATAAGACTGCTAATGACTATGATGCTATCTACTTTTCAGCAGGTAGGATAGGTAACCAGGTTGAGTTGCCACTATCCTCATTGCAAAAGGTAATTCCTGTTGAAGTAGCAGATATTATAAAAGATAATTCTTGATTTTTTCATTACCTTGTGATAGAATTGTCTTATTGAATGGGGATGTAGCTCAGCTGGGAGAGTACCACAATGGCATTGTGGGAGTCGAGGGTTCGAGCCCCTTCATCTCCACCAAAGAAAAGCCCATAGGTAAGCCATTTTTAGCTAACCTATGGGTATTTTTATTTCTTTAAAAGAAAACGGCGAAAAAACGGCGTAAAAAGTAAAATAAAATTTTAAACTATTGAAAATAATAATAAGTAAGAGTATAATATTATTAAAGTGAAAATTATGGGAGCTTGTGTTACAGGCTGAGAGGAAGATATAATCTTCGACCAATACCTGATTTGGATAATGCCAACGTAGGGATATATTGATTAATGTATTTTGAGAAGTTACCCAAACATAGGGTAGCTTCTTTTTTTACTTATAGGAGGTGTAAAAGTGGTAACAATTAACGGTAAAGAAGTGGATATGTCAGGAAAGACTATTTCACAGTATCTGGAAATTGCAAATTATAACCCAAAGACTATTGCAGTTGAATGTAATGAAGTAATTATCTCAAAGTCTGATTATGAAACAACTGTACTAAAAGATGGTGATGTAGTAGAAGTTGTTAGCTTTATGGGTGGAGGCTAATTTCTTCTTAAGAAAAATAAAACAAACTTGATATACATTGAAAGAAGGAAATTATAATGGAAAATGATAAACTTATCATTGGTGGTCATGAATTTAACTCTAGATTTATCTTAGGTTCAGGTAAGTATTCTATGAAACTTATTGACTCAGCTATTAAGGATGCCGGTGCTGAAATTATTACACTTGCAGTTCGTAGAGCAAATACTAAGGAACAAGAAAACATTCTTGATTATATTCCAAAGGGTGTTACATTACTACCTAATACAAGTGGTGCAAGAAATGCTGATGAAGCAGTAAGAATTGCAAGACTAGCCAGAGAACTTGGTTGTGGTAACTTTGTAAAGATTGAAATTATGAGAGATAGTAAGTACCTACTTCCTGATAACCAAGAAACAATTAAGGCTACGGAAATTCTGGCAAAAGAGGGTTTTGTTGTAATGCCTTATATGTATCCGGATTTAAATGCTGCTCGTGATTTAGTTAATGCCGGTGCAGCATCAATTATGCCTTTAGCTTCACCAATCGGTTCAAATAAAGGTTTAGCTACTAAAGACTTTATCCAAATTCTAATTGATGAAATTGATTTACCTATTATTGTTGATGCCGGTATCGGTAAACCTTCTCAGGCTTGTGAAGCAATGGAAATGGGTGCATCAGCAATTATGGCAAATACTGCATTAGCTACTGCCGGGGACTTACCATTGATGGCATCAGCATTTAAGAATGCTATAGAAGCCGGTAGAAAGGCATACTTATCAGGATTAGGCAGAGTTCTAACTCGTGGTGCATCTTCTTCAGACCCATTAACAGGTTTCTTGCGTAACTAAGAGGTGAATTTTAATGGAAAACGAATTTTTAATTGACTCAGAGTTTTTGTCACCAAAAGCACTTGAAAAGAAACATAGACTGGAGAATGACCCATCCTACCGTAAAAACCATATGGAATATATGCCCGGTATGGAAGTTATTGAGTCAGATGTTTGTAAGAATGTAATGGACCATATGAATTCTTATGACTATTCAAAATATACTGCAAAAGATGTACGAAAAGCACTTGAACATGAAACTTGTTCTATTGAGGACTTTAAGGCACTTTTATCACCTGCAGCAGAACCATTCCTAGAACAAATGGCTCAGAGAGCAAGAGTAGAAACAAGTAAGCATTTTGGCAATACCGTATATATGTTTACACCGTTATACATAGCAAATTATTGCGAAAACTATTGTGTTTATTGTGGCTTTAACTGTTACAATCACATTAATCGTATGAAACTTTCAATGGAACAAATTGAAAAAGAAATGAAAGTTATTGCCGATAGTGGTATGGAAGAAATTTTGATTCTTACCGGTGAAAGCAGAGGTCAAAGCAATGTAGAGTATATTGGTGAGGCTTGTAAATTAGCACGAAAGTATTTCCGTATGGTAGGACTTGAGATTTACCCTGTAAATACTGATGAATATGAGTATCTTCATAAATGTGGTGCTGACTATGTAACAGTATTCCAAGAAACTTATGATACAGATAAATACGAGACACTTCATTTGCTAGGTCATAAGAGAGTATGGCCATACCGTTTTGATGCTCAAGAAAGAGCATTAAGAGGTGGTATGAGAGGTGTTGCTTTTTCAGCACTTTTAGGACTATCAGACTTTAGAAAAGATGCTTTAGCAAGTGCACTTCATGTGTATTATTTACAGAGAAAGTACCCTCATGCAGAAATGTCCTTGTCTTGTCCAAGACTAAGACCGATTATCAATAATGAAAAGATTAATCCACTTGATGTACACGAAACTCAACTTTGCCAAATTCTATGTGCATATCGTATCTTTTTACCATATGTAGGTATTACAGTTTCTTCAAGAGAAAGTGCAGAATTTAGAAATGGTATTGTAAAGATTGCAGCAACAAAAGTTTCTGCCGGTGTATCTACCGGTATCGGTGATCACGAAAGTAAGTATAGTGGTAAAGAAACAGAAGAAGAACAAGGTGATGAACAGTTTGAAATTAATGATAACCGTAGCCTAAAGAAAATGTATGATGAAATTACAGATGAAGGCTTGCAACCTGTTCTAAATGATTACCTATATGTCTGATATTATTGTTATTTCCAACAGTTCAATCTGTAAAGAAGATTTCTTATTACGCATTGAAAAACTTGCAAGAGCAAAACCTAAGGCAATTGTACTTAGGGAAAAGCATTTGTCGGAAAGTGACTATGAAGATTTAGCTAAAAAGGTAATTGAAATTTGCAATAAATATAATACTCAATGTATCTTGCATAATTTTCCTAAAGTTGCAGAAAAGCTAAATCACAAAGCTTTGCATTTACCTTTGCAAGTTCTTGCAACACTTACAGATAAAGAAAAATCACAGTACAAAATTTTAGGTGCATCTTGCCATTCGGTAGAGGATGCAGTAAAAGCCCTGAAACTAGGTTGTACCTATATTACAGCAGGTCATATTTTTGATACTGATTGCAAGAAAGGTTTGCCGGGTAGAGGACTTGATTTTCTTAAAGCAGTTTGCAGTAGTGTATCAATACCTGTATATGCAATAGGTGGTATTTTACCAAAAAACTTTTCAATGGTTAGAAATGCCGGTGCAGATGGTGGTTGCATAATGAGTAGTGCAATGAATTGCCCAGAACCTCATAATTATTTATCTTTATTTTAATAAAACAAAATTTAGTATATTAAAAAAGTCAAGTGATTTTGAATCCTTGACTTTTTAAATTTGTTATTTAAATTTTTCTTTCATTACTTTAGCAAAATACTCATAAGGAACAATGTATTTACTTTTATTATTTATTTTAATTGTGGTTATGAAATCGTTAACATCTCTGTTAATTTTTTTAGTGTGCAAAATACCATCTTTTATGTAATTGTAAAACCGAGAGCCACCCCAAGCCCAATCAGACTGAACATGGTTTAAACTTGATATTATACTTCTATTTGTAATTTTATCGAAGATAGAAACCGGTGATGATTTCACATATTTTTTAAGTGCCTTAACCATTTCTTTATCTGATGAGTACATATCAAAAATATAGTTAAAAACATCGTTCATGGTATTATCTATATAACCAACCTTATAATTAATAAGAAAAACAACGAATTTAGTTTCAAAATGCATAAGTTCCAGACACTTTTTGCCATCAAAATAAAATAACTTACATCCCCATTCGTAAAGGGAGTCGTCTTTCTCTATTTTTCTTAATTTCTTAGCAAGAGGGGAAATTTCAGATATCATTTCATCAGGAGTATTCAATTTGTATCTATCCAGCATTTTTTTAGTAGCATAAATTATCATATTATCTACCTTTCTATTATGTTTTATATTATATTATTATACTTTTAATATTAGAAAGCACAAGAGGTTTTTTTATAAAAATTTAAGAGAAAAATATTACAAAATAATAAATAATACAAAATTTGACAGAGAAAAAGAAAAATCACCTATTAGTTAACAAAACTGTAACATCAAAAGGTTATAAATTTTCTTGAATATGTACCTTTACTATGATATAATGTTTTAAGCATTAAACTAAGATAATAGTGTAAAAATAACTAAAAGGAGTGAGAAGTATGGCACTATGTATGGGCTGTATGAAAGAAATAGGCGATGAACAAATCTGTCCTGATTGCGGCTTTAACAATACAGAAACTCAGCCAGAACCTTTCCTAGGTTTTCATACTGTTTTAAAAGATAGATATATTGTTGGTAGAGGTATCGACACAAATGGTGAAAGTACCCGTTACCTAGGTTATGATAAAGAAGAAAAGAAGAAAGTTATCATTAGAGAATTTCTACCAATCGGTATTTTTGACCGTTCAAAAGGTGAGAAAGACCTTGTTGTAGGATATAATGATGAAACTGTTTTCAAAAACTTGCGTTCTAACTTTATTTCATATTACAAGATTGTACAAGAACTAAACAATATGTCAGTAATGATTAAAATTCTTGATATTTTTGAAGAGAACAATACTGCATATGAAATTGAAGAATATCTTGAACTGAACCACTTTGAAGATTATCTAAAGAGAAATAACGGACAACTTGAATGGGAAGTTGCAAGACCACTGTTTATGCCACTTATCTCTGCTTTAGAGTCACTTCATAAGAGAGGTATCGGTCACTACGCAGTTTCACCATCAAACTTATACATAACAAAAGACGGCAAGCTTAAACTTTCAGGTTTCTGTACTGCTATGGAAAGAAAGAGAGGTACTCCACTAAAGAGTCAGCTTTATAGTGGCTGTGCTGCTCCTGAACAATATGAAAAGAACTTTACTCTTGATATTGTTACCGAAATTTATGGCTTTACAGCAACACTTTTCCATACATTAACAGGTCATGTTCCTGCTAATGCAAGAGAAAGACTAAAGGATAGTAGTCTACTTATGAGTACTAATACTGTTAAGAGATTACCTCCTCATGTTGTTACTGCTTTAGCAAATGGTTTACAGGTTGACAGAAAAGAAAGAATTGCAGATTTTGATGAACTCAGAAGTCAGCTTTCTGTAGCTCCGACTGCTCAGGCAATTCAAGAAGAAATTAGCAAAACTGCCAGTCTATCCGATCCAAATAAACAACAAAAAGAAGAAAAGAAAAATAACGAAAACAAGAAAGTTACTTTAATTGCGGCACTTATTTCTCTTGTAGTATTTGTTGGTATCGGTGCAGTACTTGTTGCCACTAACTGTTTTGGTTTAGTAAATGGCAACCATGGTGGTGTTCAAGATACAACAGCTACAAAGGCATGGAGTGGTCCGGTAGTAGATAACTTTGTTGGTAAGAAATATTCAGCAGTAAAAAGTCAGCTAAAGGGTTCTGATAAATATATTATCAATATTAACTCAGAAGAAAAGTTTAGCGATAGCATTGAAGAAGGTTATATTTGTGAACAGACACCGGCTGCCGGTACACCAATTACTTCAGAAGATGAAGCAGTAAATATCAGCCTAACAATCAGTAAAGGTGCTAAGATGAGAACTTTACCTGATATTGCCGGTAAGGATATTAAGACAGTTGCAACAATGCTTGCAGATACAGGTGTACTTGTAATGCAAGAAACCGAGTATAACTCAAAGTACCCTAACAATACTGTAATTGACTATAAGAACCTAAAGTCAGGTGACCAAATTGAATACGGTAAAACTGTTACAATTAAGGTTTCTTTAGGTGCTGAACCAACTTCAACTGAACCAAATACAGGTTCTGCCGATAACTAATTTAAACTAAAAAAGGTGGGATAAATTCCCACCTTTTATAATATTATTTTTTGATTATTCTTTCTGCGTTATGAACGAGGTTAAATACAGAACTGGCTATATCATCATATTTTTTATTGATAATATCGTAGGAGAGATAAACTTTGTTTTCGTTTCTTCTACTTTTGCTAAATTCATTTATTTTGTCAGTCAGCCTACCTTTTCTGTGCTGATAAGTGGCCTCGGAGTAACAGTTGCAACTTTCTTTAGTAAGTGTAAAGAATTCTTCATTGTTAAGATTGTTATTTCTGTAAAGTAGTCTTATTACATTGTATATACTGCACATTAACATTTCTGTGGTACATCTTGTAATATCTCTGTGGTTCATTTCCGAAAGAATTCTGTAGGTAAAATCAATACTGTCCATTATGATTTTTTCACTTGGATTTTCAGCAGTTATTGTTTTTTTAGTACCTTCATTAATAGCAATAACATCTCTTTCACTTGTTCTGCCAAGAAGATAATCGCAACTAACATTATAGTAATCAGCCACTTTTACAACAAAGTCAAGACCACATTCTCTAATACCTTTTTCATAGTGGGAGAGAAGTGCTTGACTGATTCCTAAGTCACTTGAGGCTTGTTTTTGGCTGATTCCTTTTTCTTTTCTAAGATAACTGATAATACTACCAAATGTATTATTCATACAATCACATCCTTATACTATGAGTATAATACGAAATAAACTAATTGTAAAGATTGGAGTAATTATGAAATCATACTATATACACTTTATCTGTCACGGAAATATTGATGAAACTCATAAAGGTAAATATATAGGTACAACCAATGTTCCACTTTCCGATAAAGGTAAAATGGAGCTTAAGAAACTTGACCACAATATGAAGTACCCGGGTGCAACTGCACTGTTTACCAGTCCATTAAAAAGATGTAAAGAAACTTGTGAGATTCTTTATCCTAATATGAAACCCATTGTTATTGACCAACTTTCTGAATGTAACTTTGGTGAATGGGAAGGCAAAACTGCCGATGAACTAAAGGATGATGAATTATTCAAACAATGGATTGGTGGCAGTGGTGAAGTAAAGCCACCACATGGCGAAAGCTCAGCAGATTTTACAAGAAGAATTTGCCATATGTTTGAGGATATTGTTACAGGTCTTATGAAAACCGGTACAACTGATGCAATTATTGTAACTCATGGTGGTGTAATTATGACACTACTTGCTATTTACGGTTTGCCACAGGCTAAGCCATTTGATTGGGTAATGGACGGTGGTTATGGTTATTCTATCCGTATTACTCCAATGTTGTGGCAGAGAGATAAAGTTTCCGAAGTATTCCAAAAAATCCCTCTACCTAAGGATGATGATGAGGAATAATATTTACATATGTATTTTTTTGTGATATTATATTAACAGAGTTTTTAATAGAGAAGGAGATTAAAAATGAATAAGTACAATATTTGTCTATTAAAGGGCGACGGTATCGGTCCTGAAATTGTTAACGAAGCAGTTAAGGTACTTGATTGTGTTGCTGATAAATATGGTTTTCAGGTAAATTATGATGAGGCTCTACTAGGCGGCTCAGCAATTGATGCTAAGGGTACACCACTACCTCAGGAAACTATTGATAAATGTAAAGCATCTGACTCTGTACTTCTTGGTGCAGTTGGTGGTCCTAAGTGGGATAAGCTACCGGGTAAAGAAAGACCTGAAGCTGGTCTATTAGGCATTCGTGGTGCATTAGGTCTATTTGCTAACCTACGCCCGGCAGTTATCTTTGAACCACTAAAGAGTGCATCTCCTCTAAAGGATGAAATCATCGGCGATAAGCTTGATGTTATGGTTGTTCGTGAACTAACAGGCGGTATCTACTTTGGCGAAAGAGGTAGAAGAGAAGCTGACGGTGAAGTTGAAGCATATGATACAGAACAGTATAAAGTTTCAGAAATCAAGAGAATTGCTAAGGTAGCTTTTGAAATGGCTATGAAGAGAAACAAAAAGCTTACTTCTGTTGATAAGGCTAATGTTCTTGAAGCATCTCGTCTATGGAGAGAAACAGTAATCGAAATGTCAAAGGATTACCCTGAAGTTGAACTAAATCACCTATATGTTGACAACACAGCTATGCAGCTTGTTATTAACCCAGGTCAGTTTGATGTTATCCTAACAAACAATATCTTTGGTGATATTCTTTCTGATGAAGCATCTATGATTTCAGGTTCTATCGGTATGTTAGCATCAGCATCACTATCAGACTCTAGCCTAGGTCTATATGAACCAATCCACGGCTCAGCACCTGACATTGCAGGTCAGAATATTGCTAACCCTCTAGCTACAATTCTTTCTGTTGCAATGATGCTAAAGTATTCTCTAAATGAACCAAAGGCTGCTGAAGCTATCGAAAATGCAGTTAATAAGGTTCTAGCAGAAAACAGAACTCCTGATATTTATGAAGAAGGTAAGAACAAGGTTACTTGCTCAGAAATGGGCGACCTAGTTTGTAAGGCTCTTGCATAAGAATTTTTGAGGTATTTTATGAATTTATATGATGTTCATTCACACATTTTGCCACAGATTGATGATGGTGCAGAAAATGTGGATGTTAGTGTCAATATTATAAATACTTTGTATAACCAAGGAGTAAGGCATATCTGCCTTACTCCTCATTACTATACCCATCAAGAGAGTATGGAGTCTTTTCTATCTCGTAGAGAAAGTTCCTTTAATTTACTAAAGCCAAATTTACCAGGTGATATAGAATTTTGTCTTGGTGCTGAGGTTTATGTAACGGATATTATTATGAATAATAAGTCACTAAAGCCTGTTTGCTATGGCAACAGTGATTATATTTTATTGGAGTTTCCTTACTCTACAACCTTTACGGGAAGTTCGTATGAATTCTTATTTCGAATTATAAATCAGTATGGTGTAATGCCAATACTTGCTCATATTGAAAGATATGAAAGTTTAATTAAAAATCCTAAATTGTTACAGAAACTTTCAAGTGAAGGTGTAATGTTCCAAACAAATGCAGTTTCTTATAAGAATAAGGCAATATTCAGAAAATTTAAAAAACTACTTAATAAGGATTTGATTCACTTTATAGGTAGTGATGCTCATAATATGATTAGAAATTCACCAACAACTTATGGTGAAACATTTGAATTAATAAATAAAAAAGTCGGAGATTTTCCGGTAGATAATATAAATCAAAATGCAAAAAGACTTTTTGAAATAGCAAAGTAAAAGGCACAACCGTTTAATCAGTTGTGCCTTAATTTTATAGTTTAAAATATTAATATTATAGTCTAACAGAAATATTATTTTCTCTTAAATACTCTTTAAGTTTAGGAATAGGTATTTCACCAAAATGAAATAGTGATGCTGCAAGAACTGCATCAGCCTTACCTTTTTCAAAAGCATCAAGAAAGTGCTCATATGCACCTGCACCACCGGAAGCAATAACAGGAATATTCACCTTTTCAGAAATCGCTCTTGTAAGTCCCAGGTCATAACCTTGCTTTTGACCATCTTCATCCATACTGGTTACAAGTAATTCACCTGCACCTCTTTTTTCTGCTTCAATAGCCCATTCTACTGCATCAATGCCTGTAGGTGTTCTGCCACCGGCAGTATAAACTTCCCATGAGTCACCTTTTCTCTTAGCATCAATAGCAACAACAACACATTGTGCCCCAAATTTATAAGATGCCTCGTTAATAAGTTCAGGTCTGTATACAGCAGCAGAGTTAACAGAAACCTTATCAGCACCTGCTCTTAGCATTGTGGTAAAGTCATCAACTGTACGAATACCACCACCAACTGTAAAAGGAATGAAAATAGAATTTGCAACCTTTTCAACAATATCAACCATAGTATCTCTGCCATCACTTGTAGCAGTAATATCCAGTAGTACAAGTTCATCAGCACCTTCTTTGTCGTACTGAATAGCAGCTTCTACGGGATTACCGGCATCAACAAGATTTACAAAACTCATACCCTTAACTACTCTACCGTTTTTTACATCAAGACAAGGAATTATTCTCTTAGCATACATTACTTAACCATCTCCACAAAGTTCTTTAACATTTTTAGTCCAACTTCACCACTTTTTTCAGGGTGGAATTGTGTGGCAATAATATTGCCTTTTTGTACAGCAGCATCAATCTCTACACCATACTGTGTTGTAGCAGCAACAATATCCTTGTCCTGTGCTTTTAAGTAGAATGAATGTACAAAATATACATAAGGTTCACCTTCAATATCCTTGAAGATACCGTTCTTTTGTTTGATAGAAATATTATTCCAACCCATATGTGGAATTTTTAAAGTTCTGTTTTGATTAGGGATTTTTGTAATAGTACCCTTGAAAATATCAAGACCCTTTACACCGGGAGTTTCTTCACTTTCAGGGAAAAGTAACTGAAGACCAAGACAAATACCTAGGAATGGTTTGCCACTTTTTGTGTATTCAATGATGGTGTCCTTGATACCTCTCTTAGTCATTGTGTCCATAGCATCACCAAATGAACCAACACCGGGAAGTATAGCACCATCAGCATTTAAAATTTCATCTTTATCGCTAGTAACTTTACAGTCAGCACCAATAAATTTCAGTGCCTTGTAAACACTTTGAATGTTACCTGCACCATAGTCAATTATTGCAATCATTATAAATCTTCCTTTCATTAGGATGTGATTATTTTAACATACTAAAGTGTTTTTTGCAAGAATTTGCAATTTATAATTTATATTGTTTCAAAGACTTATAAACCTACAAAATATTACCATTTATTTTGGTGGAATTTTGATTGAAAAAATTATTTCTTTGTGTTAAAATAAAATCAATTGTGTAAAGATATAAAGAGGTATATAGAATCATGGTTAAACATCTATTAACAAGAATAGAAATGAAAATGGATTCTTTCTCTAAAGGACAGAAAAGAATCGCAATGTATATAGAAGAAAGCTACGACAAAGCAGCATATATGACTGCTTTAAAGCTAGGTGAAACAGTTGGTGTCTCAGAAAGTACAGTAGTTAGATTTGCTTCTGAACTTGGTTATGAGGGCTATCCTGAATTACAGAAAGCTATGCAGGAAATGATTAAGGAAAAGTTAACTTCTGTACAGAGAATTGAAGTTACCGAAACAAGAATCGGTGACAATGATGTTCTTACTTCTGTTCTAAATTCTGATATTGACAAAATCAGAAGAACAATTGAAGAAATTTCTCATGAAGACTTTAACAATGCAGTAAAAGCACTTTCTAAAGCAAAAGAAATTTATGTTTTTGCAGTTCGTTCAACTTCATCCCTTGCAACATTTCTAGGTTATTACCTACAACTTATTTACGGCAATGTACATATTATCAATACAACATCTAAAAGTTCAACATATGAAAATCTATTTAGAATTTCAAAAGATGATGTAATGATTGGTATTAGTTTCCCAAGATATTCCACTACTGCAGTAGAGGCTATGGAATTCGCAAGAGAAAGAGAAGCTGAAGTTGTTGCCATTACCGATAGTATGGCTTCACCATTAGTAGAGTGTGCTAACAATGTACTTATTGCCAGAAGTGATATGGCATCAGTAGTTGACTCTTTAGTAGCACCACTTTCACTAATTAATGCACTGGTTGTTGCTTGTGTACTTGAACAGAAAGAAAAGGTTAAACACACATTCCAAGAACTTGAAGAGGTTTGGACAAAGCAAGGTGTTTATACTAAACGAGAAAAAGAAAAGGACTATAAATAATATGCCTAATGTAGTTGTAATTGGTGGTGGTGCATCAGGCCTTATGGCTGCCGGTACTGCTGCATATTATGGTGCTAATGTTACATTACTTGAGAAGAATAGCCGTACCGGTAGAAAAATTCTAGTGACCGGTAAAGGTAGATGTAACATTACAAATAACTGTGACAAAGATACATTTATTGCAAATGTTCCTACAAATCCGAGATTTCTATACAGTGCAATTAATAATTTTGATTGTCAAGATACAATAGATTTCTTTAATGATTTAGGACTTGAAACTAAAACTGAAAGAGGAAACAGAGTTTTCCCTGTTTCAGATAAAGCAATGGATGTTGCAGATACACTTTATACTTTTGCAAAGCATAATGGTGTAAAAATCATTGAGTCAACTGCAAAGGTTATTTTAACTTCTGAAGGTAAAGTCAGTGGTGTACTTGATACAAAAGGTAATAAGTATGATGCCGATTGTGTAATAATCGCTACCGGTGGTATGAGTTATCCCGGTACAGGTTCAACAGGTGACGGCTATAAGTTAGCAAAAACTGTCGGTCATACTATTACAGAAATAAAGCCATCATTAGTAGGATTAATTTCAAGTGACGAATTTTGCAAGGAACTTCAAGGACTTTCACTAAAAAATGTTAATTTAATGGCTTATGAAAACGGTAAAGAAATTTTTAGTGAACAAGGTGAAATGCTTTTCACTCATCAAGGTGTATCAGGTCCACTTGTACTTTCAGCAAGTTCTCATATGAGAAATTTTGACAAGAAAAGTTATAAAATCTCCATTGACCTTAAACCTGCTTTATCTGAAGAAAAGTTAGATTTAAGACTTCAAAAAGATTTTTCCGAACATAAGAATAATCAAATTAACAATTCATTAGGTAAATTATTACCTAAGAAGATAATTCCTGTTGTCTTAAAAATGTGGGGCATAGACCCAACTAAAAAATGTAATTCAATTACAAAAGAAGAACGACAGGAACTAAATAAAATTTTAAAGAATTTTACTGTAAAAATTAAGTCCCTTGGCAGTATCAAAGAAGCAATTATAACTTCCGGTGGTGTTTCCACTAAAGAAATCAGCCCTAAAACTATGGAAAGCAAAATCCTTTCAGGCTTGTTTTTCTGTGGTGAAGTTATTGATGTTGATGCTTATACAGGTGGATTTAACTTGCAAATTGCCTTTTCTACCGGTAGACTTGCAGGATATTACAGTGCTATAAAGGAAGGTTAAAATTATGTCTATTGCTATTGCTATTGATGGACCTGCCGGTGCAGGTAAGTCATCACTATCTAAGGAAGTTGCTAAGGAACTTTCTTTTATTTATGTTGATACAGGTGCTTTGTACAGAACAATCGGTCTTGCAGCATCTCGTAAAGGACTAAAGAAAGAAGATAAAGCAGAGATTATCTCAATGCTTAATGATATTGATGTTAAGTTAAGTTTTAATGATGAAGGAACACAGATTGTTCTACTTAACGGTGAAGATGTTTCAAGTTATATCAGAACACCTGAGGCTAGTATGTTTGCCTCAGCAGTTTCTGCTATTCCTGAAGTAAGAGCGTTTCTTCTTGATTTACAGAGAAATATGGCTAAAAGTGATAATGTTATTATGGATGGCAGAGATATTGGTACAGTTGTTTTACCGGATGCCAAGATTAAAATTTTCTTAACTGCTTCTCCTGAAAAAAGAGCTATGAGAAGACACAAAGAAAATATAGAAAAAGGCATTGACTCAACTTATGAAGAAGTGCTAAAAGATGTTAATCAGAGAGATTATCAAGACAGTCATAGAGAAATTGCACCACTAAAACCTGCTGAGGATAGTGTTCTTGTTGATACAAGTGACTATGGCTTTGAAGGTTCTAAGGAACTTCTCCTAAAAGTAATAAAGGAGAGAATGTAATGAGTGAACAGGAAAAAGAAACACAGAATATAACAAACAATGAACCTATAAAAATTAAAGAGCATAAGGCCTTTTATTTTGCTTGTAGAGCTATCGTAATTTGTATTTTTAAGTTACTATACAGATACACAGTAATCAGAGAATGTGAGCTTCCAAAGAATGGTAGTTATATTATTGCATCAAACCATCTTTCAAATACAGACCCTGTATTTGTTGGTTTAACTCATAAACGAAGAGTATATTTTATGGCAAAGGTTGAACTGTTTAAAAATAAATTTTTTGGTGGACTGATTAAGATACTTGGTGCATTTCCTGTAACAAGAGGTGCAAATGACGGTAAAGCTATTGCGACAGGTGAAGATTTAATCAATGACGGTAAGGTTATGACAATCTTCATTGAAGGTGGTAGAACAAAAAACGGTGAACTTATGAGACCAAGAAGTGGTTGTGCAGTAATTGCCCGTCAAACCAAAGCACCGGTTGTACCAATGTGTATCACAGTTGTGGGTAACAAGAAAAATATTTTTGCAAAGCGTGTTATCCATATCGGTAAACCACTTTCTTATGAAGAACTAGGCTTCTCAAATGATGAAGAACCATCACCAAGAGAATATAGAGAGGCTTCAAGAATTATTATGGAGCAAATCTCAAAATTTAGAGAAATGGATAGAAAAGATAAGTAATGAGTAAGATTATTGTTGCTGAGTCAGCAGGATTTTGTTTTGGTGTAAATAGAGCAATAAACATTCTCTATAAATTGATTGATGAAAATAAACCGGCTTGTACTTTAGGTCCTATTATCCATAATATGCAAATGGTTAATGAACTTAGAGAAAAAGGTGTCAGAACAATAGACAAGATTAGTGAAGCAAAAGAGAATGAAACTATTGTAATTCGTTCCCATGGTGTGCCACAGTCTATTGTTGATGAAATTAAAGAAAGACACCTTGACTATATTGATGCTACTTGTCCATTTGTTTCTAAAATACATAAAATTGTAAGTGAAACAGATGATGATAGTATTGTTATTATTGCCGGTGACAAGAACCATCCTGAGGTTCAAGGCATAATGGGACACTGTAAGTCAAAGCGTTACACCTTTAAAAATCAAGAAGAATTACAGGAATTATTTAGTATAATTCCTCAAAAGAATTATAAAACCATAAAAATTGTGGCTCAAACTACTTTTGACCTAAAAGAATGGGAAAAAAGTTTAAAAAGTTTGAAAAATGTCTATACAAATACAAAAATTTTTGATACAATATGTAATGCAACGTCTATACGTCAGAGAGAAGCAACCAATATCTCAAAGTCAGTTGACTTAATGTTTGTTATTGGCGATAAGCACAGTTCCAACTCTTTCAAGCTGTATAGTATCTGTTCATCCAACTGTGAAAATACTTTTTTCATTGAAACAGCTGATGAACTCCCACTTGAAATGGTGAAGAAAGCAGATAGTATTGGCGTAACTGCAGGTGCATCTACACCGGCAAGGATTATTAAGGAGGTACTGGATAAGATGAGTGAAGTAAATACATCCAGCGTAAATGAAAATGAACTAAGCTTTGAGGAGATGCTAGAAGAATCTCTAAAAAGTATGAATACAAATGAGAGGGTTATGGGTACTGTTATGAGCATCGCTCCTAATGGCGATGTATCAGTTGATGTTGGTAGAAAACAGGCTGGTTTTATTCCAAAAGACGAAATTTCATATGACCCAACTGAAACTGCTCAGGATGTTCTAAAGGTTGGCGACGAAATTGAACTTCTAATTATGAAGACTAACGACCAGGAAGGCACAATTATGCTTTCTAAGAAGAGAGTTGACGCTCAGAAGAATTGGGAAGAACTTGAAGCACTTAACGGTAGCGACGAAATCTTCACAGGTAAGGTTATCGAAGCTGTTAACGGTGGTATCATCGTTATGCTAAAGGGCAACAGAATCTTTATCCCAGCTTCACAGGCTACACTTTCAAGAGATGAAGACCCATCAGCACTAGTTGGTAAGGAAGTACAGTACAGACTTCTAGAAGTTTCAAGAAAGGGCAGAAGAAAGAGAGCTATCGGTTCTATTAAGTCTGTTCTAAAGGAAAAGAGAGCTGAAGAAAAGGCTAAGCTACTTGAAACACTAGCAGTTGGCAACCACTACAAGGGCGTTGTTAAGTCATTAACAAGCTATGGTGCATTCGTTGACATCGGTGGCGTATATGGTATGATTCATATTAGCGAACTAAGCTGGTCAAGAATTAAGCATCCATCAGAAGTTGTTAATGTTGGTGACGAAGTTGAAGTTTACATTAAGGACATTAACGAAGAAACAAAGAAGATTTCTCTAGGCTATAAGAAGGAAGAAGACAACCCATGGTTCATTCTTAAGAATGAATATCCTGTTGATTCTGTAGTTAAGTGTAAGATTGTTGGTCTAACAACATTCGGTGCATTTGCTAACATTATTCCTGGTATTGACGGTCTAATTCACATTAGCCAGATTGCTAACAAGAGAATCGACAAGCCTCAGGATGTTCTTTCTGTAGGTCAGGAAGTTGAAGCAAAGATTATTGCTATTGACTTTGATAAGAAGAGAGTTTCTCTTTCAATGCGTGCACTTCTACCTGAAGAAGCTGACAAAGCTGAAGACAAAGCAGAAGTTGCTGAATAATTGATTTTTGAGAGGCATCTTTATTGATGCCTCTTTTTTGTGAAATAAGGCACCGTTATGGTGCCTTAATTTGCATTTTATATTTTTATTTTGTGATATATTTTACTTGAGGTGAGTATTATGAAAACAGATGTAAAGTCACAAACAAAAGAAGTATTTGATGAAGTAATTGAAAAGGCAAAGCTAAAGTCCGGTGATATTCTTGTAATCGGTTGTTCAACATCAGAGATTCATGGCAACCCTATGGGCACTGATAGCAACCTTAACCTAGCTAAAGAGGTTTACAGCGTATTTTATCCAAAGCTAAAGTCAATGGGTGTTTATATGGCAGTACAGTGTTGTGAACATCTTAACAGAGCTTTAGTAGTAGAAAAGGAACTTGCTGATAAATTATCTTTACCACAAGTAAATGTAATTCCTCAGCCAAAGGCAGGAGGTTCATCAGCAACAACTGCTTATGAACTTTTTGATAACCCTGTAATGGTTGAGCATATTAAAGCTGATGCCGGTATTGATATTGGTGGTGTGTTAATCGGTATGCACCTAAAAGAAACTGCAGTACCTCTAAAACTAAAGAATAAATTTATCGGTGAAGCAAGAATTATTGCTGCTCGTACTCGACCAAAGTTTATTGGTGGTGTAAGAGCTGTATATGATGAAAATTTACTTTAGGAGATGAATATGAACACATTTGACATCCAAACTAATAAAGAAGAATTTATCAGAATATATAAAGAAAATATCCACAGAGAAGGTAGTGAAGAACTACTAAAGTGGATTGAAAAGACAGATTTCTTCACAGCACCTGCAAGTACTCGTTATCACAATGCTTGTGAAGGTGGTCTTTGTGCTCATTCACTTTCTGTATATCATACCTTAATGGATAAGCATTTTGATGAAGAAACCGATGATATTGAAAGTTTCACTATTTCATCATTACTTCACGATTTGTGTAAAGCTGAATTTTATACAGTAAGTATGCGTAATTCTAAAAATGAAGAAACAGGTAAATGGGAGAAAGTCCCTTACTTTACCATTGATGATAAATTTCCATACGGTCATGGTGAAAAGTCAGTGTTTTTAATTGAAAGAAAAATGCGTCTAAGACTTGATGAAGCTATGGCAATTCGTTGGCATATGGGTGGTTTTGATGAAGGTGGTGGCTTTTCTATTAGCCAGGCATATGATAAATACCCATTAGCAGTAAAACTTCATCTTGCAGACTTAGAGTCAACATATTTAAGGGAAAAGGGCACTTCTGAAGTGAATAAAAGATAATTATGGATATTAATAATGCGAAAAGTAGAGTAGAAGAATTAACCAATCTTCTAAACTACCACAACAATTTATATTATAATCAGGATAACCCTGAAATCAGTGACTATGAATATGATAAACTTTTAAGAGAACTTGAGGACCTTGAAAAGCAGTTTCCAACACTATTAAAGAAAGACTCACCAACCCAAAAGGTTGGTGGCAGTGCAGGTGAAAAGTTTAGTGAAGTTACTCATACAGTACAAATGATGAGCCTTCATGATTCATTTAGTCACGGCGAACTTCTTGATTTTGACCGTAAAGTCAGAGAAGTAGTACAAAATCCACTTTATGTAGTTGAACCTAAGTTTGATGGACTTTCTGTTTCATGTGAATATGAGAACGGTGTATTTGTCAGAGGTTCAACAAGAGGTGATGGTTTTGTTGGTGAAGATATTACAGATAATTTAATCACAATTAAGTCTTTACCTAAACGACTAAAGAATGCACCTGAGTATCTTGAAGTTCGTGGTGAAGTTTATATGTCTGATGAAAACTTCCTAAAACTTCTGAAAATTCAAGAGGATAACGAAGAAAAGCCTTTCAAAAATCCTCGTAATGCTGCTGCCGGTTCTTTGCGACAGAAAAATTCTAAAATTACTGCTCAAAGAAACCTAGATATTTTTATCTTTAATATTCAGCAAATCAGAGGTGTAACTTTAACAAGTCATAAGCAAAGCCTTGATTATTTAACAGAACTTGGCTTTCCAACTGCTCCATCCTATAATAGATATGACAATATGGAAGATGTTATTGAAGAAATTGAAAGAATCAATAATATTCGTGGTACATTTGGCTTTCCTATTGACGGTGCAGTCGTTAAAGTTGATGATTTTTCTCAGAGAGAATTATTAGGTGCAACTGCTAAATTTCCTAAATGGGCAGAAGCATATAAATATCCACCTGAAGAAAAAGAAACTAAACTTCTTGATATTGAAATTAATGTTGGCAGAACAGGTGCATTAACACCGGTAGGTATCTTTGAACCGGTATTTATTTCCGGTACTACTGTTAGCCGTGCAGTTCTTCACAATGAAGATTTTATCAAGGAAAAGGATATTCGTATTGGTGATACTGTAATTATCCGTAAAGCCGGTGAGATTATTCCGGAAGTTGTTTCTCTAAAATCTCATGGAGAAAATACTGTGCCATATGTATTCCCAACAGTATGTCCGTCTTGTGGCAGTAAAGTTACTAGAGATGGTGAAGAGGCAGCAATTCGTTGTACAAATACTGAATGTCCGGCACAGTTGCTAAGACACTTAATTCACTTTGTAAGTAGAGATGCAATGGATATTGAGGGGTTAGGTCCGGCAGTACTTGAGCAACTTGTAAATTCTTCTTTGGTTAAGTCACCGGTAGATTTGTATAAACTTACTCCTATGGATGTATTAGGACTTGAAAGAAAGGCTGAAAAGTCAGCTCTAAACTTAATTGACTCTATTGAAAAGTCAAAGGAACAAGAACTATACAGACTTATTTTTGCTTTAGGTATCCGTCATATAGGTCAAAAGGCTGCAAAATTACTTTGTGATAACCTTTTAACTATTGAGAATATAATGAATAGTAAAGTTGAAGATTACACCAACATTGATGGTTTTGGTACTGTTATGGCTGAAAGTATTGTAGAATATTTTAGCCATGAAGAAAGTATCAACCTAATTAAAGAACTAAAAGAATGTGGTGTAAAGATGCCACCTGTAGAGAAAAAGTCAGAAGAAGGTAAATTCACTGGGCTTACATTTGTTCTAACAGGTACACTTCCAACCTTAAAAAGAAGTGAGGCTTCAAAGATGATAGAGAATGCCGGTGGTAAAACTTCATCATCTGTAAGTAAAAAGACCAGCTATGTAGTAGCAGGTGAAGAGGCAGGTAGTAAACTAACAAAAGCCCAAAATCTAGGTGTTACTATTATTACAGAAGAACAACTTCTAAATATGCTGGAAAGTTAATTTAATAATTTTTTTATGACTACTAATTGTTTATCTTTTAGTAGTCATATTTTTTTGCCCATAAACATATGATTTACAGAAAGGAATGAAATTTATGGACAAAACTTATGATGTGTTAAAGGATATTTTCAAGATTTTACCGGAAAGAATTGTACATTCAATCAGTAAACTACCTAGTGAAATCAAGGAAAATATTCAGGAAATTCGTTTACGAACTAACAGACCTGTTGCCTTAACTTGTGAAAGTGTAACTTATTACCTAACGGACAAGTCCTTTACTGCTGATTTGTTTAACAACCTAAACTACATTAAAGTATCTAAAATTGAAATTACTGAAACTTTTACAAAAGCTTGTACATATTCTGTGTATAATCGTCAACAAGAAATTTCAAATGGTTTCATCACTATTAATGGTGGTCACAGAATGGGTATATCAGGTACAGGTGTCTATTCTAAAGGTGACTTAGTTAATGTTAAGGATATTACTTCCTTAAATATCAGAATTGCAAGAGAGTATATAGGTTGCAGTAGAAATTTACTTGAGCAACTTAATAATAATTTTGGCAGTATCTTAATTTGTGGCAAACCTTGTTCAGGCAAAACAACTTTAATTAGAGATTTAGCAAGAGAACTTTCTCTAAATTATGGTAAGAAAGTTTGTGTTATTGATAGCCGTAATGAAATTTCTTCAACCTATAGAGGTGAGTTAACCAAAGATTTAGGTAACTGTGATGTGTATTCTATGTACAAAAAGACAGATGCAATTGAACATTCTGTAAGAAATATGGCACCTGACTATGTGGTTTGTGATGAGATAGTTACCGAAGAAGAGGTAAAAGCAATTTCTTACGGACTAAATTCCGGTGTAAATTTCATAGCTACTATTCATTCATCATCACCGTTTGAACTAAAGAACAAAGTGATTTTTAAGAAACTGCAAGAACTTAACGGCTTTTCTTCAGTTGTAATGCTGAAAAATATAGGTACTCCTTGTACAGTTGACTCAATAATCAGTATGAAAGAAATTGGTAAATAAATTGATTTTAAAATATATAGGTTTGTTTTTTGCATTCACTTTCTTTACTTCAATAGGCTTTTATATGTCCTATAAGTTACAAAGAAGAAGAAAATACCTTTCCACAATACTTTTATTTCTAAATAGACTACAAACAACAATAACCTTTAGAAAAGATGATATAGAAGAAATTGTTTTCAACTTAGCCGATGATGAACTTGCACCACTGAAAAATGCAGAAAATAACCAGTATGAAAAAATGATAGAAAATCTCAATTTTAATAATAAAGATAGAGAACTTTTATCATCATTTTTCAAAGATTTAGGAACAACAGATATTGACGGTGAATTATCCCATATAAAAATGTATCAAGAACTTTTTTCAGAACAATATAAACTCTCAAAAGAAGACATAAAAAATAAAGGAAAACTCTACAGAATGTTAGGTCTGTTTTCAGGACTGGCATTTGTAGTGTTATTTATTTAAGGTGATTTTATGGAAGTAGATATGATATTCAAAATTGCAGCAATAGGAATTATTGTTGCAGTGCTAAATCAATTGCTAATTCGTAGTGGTAGAGAAGAACAAGCCTTATTAACTACTATAATGGGTCTGATAGTAGCACTAATGATGATAATTTCACAAATCAGTACATTATTTGACACAATAAAATCGGTGTTTGGTTTATGAGCGAAATATTATTAGTTTGTTCGGTAGCAGTTGTTGCATTTGTACTTTCTATTGCCTTAAAAAATACCCACCCATCAATATCCTTAATCATCATAATAACAACTTCAATCATCGTTTTACTTTATATTCTTGACTATATTGTTGATGTAGTTGATTACATAAATCTTCTATTCAAAAGTGTAAATATAAATACTGAGTATGTAACAATTCTTCTAAAGTGTACAGGCATATGTTTCTTAACGGAATTTTGTTGTGATATGTGCAAGGAAAGTGGTTGTAATTCATTGTCCTCACAAATTTCTTTTGCAGGTAAAGTAATCACCCTTGTAATGGCAATTCCTTTATTTAAAGAAGTACTGAAAATCTCACTATCTTTAGCAGGTGTACAATGAAAAAGATAGTTGTAATTCTTATAATACTTTTAATACCACTTTCACTTACAACAAAATGTTATGCAAGTACTTATTCAGATGCTTTGGAAGAAATCGGTGGTGGTACACTTACCGATAGCCTTGATGATAAAAGTAAAGAAATTCTAAAAGATTTTGGAGTAGATGAAAAGGACTACAACAGTATAATCAATATGTCTTTTTCAAATGTATTTCACAAAATTTTTGATATTGTAAATGATGAGGGTGTAACACCATTTTCATCTTCAGCATTAATTCTATCCTTACTTCTAATTTATTCAGTATTTGATAATTTTAGGGATGGCTTAAAGAATAGAGAACTAAAGTGTATTACAGATACAGTTTTTGTCTTAGTAGTTACCCTTTCAATCTCATCACCTGTAATTTCTGTTATCAACAGAGCAATAGAGTCAATTAACAATGCCGGTAGTTTTATGCTACTGTATATTCCTATTATGGCAGTAATACTAATTACAAATGGACAAAGTATCACAGGTGCATCATATTATTCATTAGTTGTTATGGTAGGTCAGGGTGTTACTTATATTGCAAAGAATATTGTTTCACCTTTATTAAGTGTGTTTTTGGGACTTTCTGTTACTTCTGCAATTTCTTCTGACCTTAATATGCAAGGTATTATAAATGAAATATCCAAAATTATAAAGTGGATAATCGGCTTTGCAATGACAGTTTTCTCAGGTTTACTAACCTTTAAAACTTTAATTACCACATCAGCAGATTCTATTTCCACCAGAGCAGTAAGGTTTACTTTATCATCATTTATTCCAATAGTAGGTTCAGCTTTATCAGAAGCATATAAAACAATTCAAGGTAGTATGTGCTTACTAAAAACCGGACTAGGTGTCTTTGTAATTATAAGTGTAATGATTGTATTTTTACCTATTATAATTCATTGCTTATTGTGGATAATCTCACTAAATATAACTAGTGGCATAGGTAATATGTTAGGTATCAAAGGACCAATATCAATTATAAAATCTTGCAGTACAGTACTTACTACTTTACTTGTAATTATCCTATGTGTAATGGCTATTTATGTAATCAGTACTGCAATAATTTTAACAATGGGGAATGGTACATGAACTTAATCAGCAATACAGCGGTAATGTTATGCATATGTACAGTTGCTTGTATTTTAGTTAAATTTTTAGTACCTGAGGGTGTTACAAGAAAAACACTTAACCTTATAATTTCTATTGTACTTGTAATTACTATGATAATGCCCATAAAGTCTTTATTTACGGAAAATAATAAAATAAATATCAATATACCTAATGAAACGAAAATATCGGAAGAATATAACGAAAAAGTCCTTTCTACAACAAAAACCAACCTAGAAAAATCTGTAAAGTCAATCCTAGAGCAAAATAACATCAATATAAATAATGCAGTAGTAACTCTAAAAACAGACCAAAATAATGGCATAATTATTGAGTCAATCAGCATATATATTACTAATGATAATCAGTTAACAAGTAGCAAAATAACTAACCTTATTAAAGAAAATTTCAGTGTTACACCACAGATAATTTTGGAGCAGTAAATGAAAGAAAAGTTACAAAAGCTTAAGCAAGATAAAAATTTAATAAGAGTGATTTATATTATCGGGATAATAGGAATTGCATTAATATTTTGTTCTACATTTTTTTCAGGTAAAAGTAGTGATGATACTATTAGTCCTAGTTCAATCAGCGATTATCAATCTACCCAAGAAACAAGAATAAAAGATATGGTTGAGTCAATAGAAGGGGTAGGAACAGCAAAGGTGATGATAACAATGGAAAACTCAGCAGAACAAATATATACAGATGATACCAAAGTAAAAGAAATTGAACCTGCAGTAAGAGGTGTACTTGTTATTTGTACAGGTGCAAATAACCCTGAAATAAAAGAAACTGTATTGGAATCAGTTACAAAAACTTTAAATATTTCATCAGATAAAGTTTGTATAACTAAGCTAAAGGAGAAATAGTTATGAAAATGAAAAAAAGAAATTTAATAGTAGCTGCCTTAGTAATTGCTCTAGGTGCAGCAGTATATCTAAATTGGCAGTTTGGTGGAGATAATACTCTACTGACTTCTTCCACAAAAGAACTGGGTGCTGCCGAATATGTAAATAATGACATAACAGTAACTTCACCGTCAAAGACAAACTTATCTTCAAAACAATCAAATTACTTTGCAGATGCCAGAACAAAAAGAGAACAGTCCCAAGATAAAGTTGTAGATATAGCAAAGGAAGTGCTGGAAAAATCCGACTCATCAACTGACTCAAAAGAAAGTGCAAAGACTCAAGCAGAAAAAATCGAAAAGTATATTACATACCAAACTAATATTGAAAACCTACTAAAAGCAAAAGGCTTTACTGATTGTTTATGTTGTATCACAGAAAAAGGTTGTTCTGTTGTAGTACCGAAAGAAGATATGAAAAAGTCAAGTCCTATGATTATCAAGGATGTTGTATATGGTCAAACAGGCATAAATTTTGAAAATATCACTATAACTGAGATTTAGCTATATTTACATTACCTTAAAAATATGATATAATCACATTAATATTTTTGAGGAGATAGTAATTATGAGTGATAACAATATTACACGCCGTGAAGAAAGAGAACAGGCTTTTTTTATTTGTTTTGAAAAGCTATTTTCAAATAGTTCAATAGAAGAAATTTCAGAATGTGCCGAAGAATCAAGAGATGATACTTATTCAGATTTTGCCATAAAATGTGCCGATGGTGTAACTCAGCATGTTGAAGAAATTGATGAAATTATTTCTTCACATTTAACAGGTAAATGGAAAATCGAAAGACTTAATAAAGTTTCTCTTGGTATTATGCGTTTAGCAGTTTATGAACTAAAATACCTTGATGATATTCCGGCAAATGTAACTATCAATGAAGCAGTAGAACTAAGTAAGAAGTTCTCAGGTGAAGATGAATATAAATTTGTCAATGGCGTACTGGGTGCTATTGCAAGGGATTTATAATGCCTTTGTTTCTTGGAATAGATACAAGCAACTATACAACTTCAGTTGCTTTGTATGATAGTGACAACCATAAGGATTATAGTGTAAGAAAGCTATTACCTGTTAAAGCCGGTGAGAAAGGTATTCGCCAAAGTGATGCAGTTTTTCACCATACTCAGCAACTTCCTGACCTTGTAGAAGAAGTTAAGAAGTATATTGATAAGCCTATTACAGCAGTAGGTGTATCAGCAAAACCTAGACCTGTAAAGGACAGTTATATGCCTTGTTTTACTGTGGGACTTGGTTTAGCAAGGTCACTTTCAGCATTACTAAATATACCTTTGTATGAATTTACCCATCAACATGGCCATATTGTTTCAGCACTTTATTCAGCTAATAGACTTGACTTAATAGGTAAGAAGTTTATTTCTTTTCATGTTAGTGGTGGTACAACTGAGGCTTTGTTAGTTGATGAAGATTTTAATATTGATTTAGTAGCCAATACACTTGATTTAAATGCAGGTCAAGCAGTTGACAGAATTGGTTTACTTCTAGGTTGTACTTTTCCTTGTGGTAAAGAACTTGAGAAACTTGCACTTGATTTTAAAGGCAAAGTAAAACCTAAACCAACACTAAAAGGTACAAATTGTTGTATCAGTGGTGTTGAAAATCAATGTAAAAAAATGATAGAAAATAATGTACCTAAAGAAGAAGTTGCTTTTTATTGCTTAAAGTATATTGAAGAAACTATCTATAAAATGGCTATTGCTTTAAAAGATAAGTACGGAGATTTGCCTCTGGTTTTTGCAGGTGGTGTTATGAGCAATAGCATAATTAGAGAAAGTATGGAAAAAAGATTAGATTGTGTTTTTGCAAAGCCTGAATATTCAACAGATAATGCAGTTGGTATTTCTTGCCTTGCATATAGAGGATGGAAAGATGCTACCGGTTGAACCTAAAATTTTAACTGTTTCACAACTGAATTTTTATGTTAAGTCTGTTTTAGACAGTGACCCAAGGCTTAATTATGTCTTTTTGTGTGGTGAGATTTCTAACCTAACTGACCATTATAGAAGTGGTCATATTTACCTTTCTCTAAAGGATAACAAGTCTGTTATTCGTGCAGTTATGTTTGCCGGAAATGCCCGTAACCTAAAGTTTAAACCTATGGAGGGTATGAAAGTAATTTGCAGAGGTAGAGTTACTTTGTATGAGGCTACAGGTCAGTATCAGTATTATATTGAAGATATGCAACCTGACGGTATAGGTGCTTTATATCAAGCCTATGAACAACTGAAAGAAAAGTTGCAGTCAAAAGGTTTGTTTGACCAAAGTCATAAGAAACCTATTCCATATTGCCCAAAGACTATTGGTGTAATTACCAGCCCAACAGGTGCAGCAGTACAAGATATTAAGAATATTTTAACCAGAAGATTTCCTTCAGTTAATATAATTCTATGTCCTGTTCTTGTTCAAGGAGATAATGCTGCTCCTCAACTTATTGATGCAGTTAATAAGTTAAATGAATATGATTTGTGTGATACTATCATCATCGGTAGAGGTGGTGGTTCTATTGAAGATTTATGGGCGTTTAATGACGAAAATTTAGCCTATGCAATTTATAATAGCCACATTCCAGTAATTTCAGCAGTAGGTCACGAAACCGACTTTACAATTTGCGACTTTGTGTCTGATTTAAGAGCACCAACTCCATCAGCAGGTGCAGAACTTGCAGTTCCTGACAGAAACGAAATTTTGCAAAATCTAGATGCCCAAAGACAATATTTATCCTCATTAATGGATAAAAAGTTAATTGAAAATAATAATGTTGTTTCAGAAATGACAACAAAATTATTGTCACTTTCACCTGATGATAAAATTGCAAAATTATATAATGACTTAGATTTTCTAAGTCAAAAGTATGAGAATAACAGTAACAGAATATTTCAGAATACTGCTAACAAAATTGAACTTCTGGCAACAAAGCTAGAGTCACTAAATCCGGTATCAACTCTAAAAAGAGGTTATTCTGTTGTTACAAATAATGATAAAACCGTCACTTCAGTTAAGGATGTTAAAAATGGAGATACACTTGCTATTAATGTAACAGATGGCAAGATTATTTCTAAAGTTATAGGTGAGTAAAATGGCTTTTGTTCATTTACATTTACATAGTGAATATAGTTTATTAGATGGAGCCTGTCGTATTGATAGGCTCGCTTCTGCATGTAAAGAAAAAAATATGAATGCTTTGGCAATTACTGACCATGGTGTAATGTATGGTGTAATTGATTTTTATAGAGCATGTAAAAAGAACGGTATTAAGCCAATTATAGGTTGTGAAGTTTATGTTGCACCTAATTCAAGGTTTCAACAAGACAGAGATTATTACCACTTGATTTTACTTTGCGAGAATAATAAAGGCTACCAAAACTTAATAAAACTAGTTTCAGCCGGTTTTACTGAGGGCTTCTATAAGAAACCAAGAATTGACAGAGAATTGCTTGAAAAGTATCATGAGGGCTTAATTTGTCTTTCTGCTTGTTTAGCCGGTGAAGTACCACAGAGAATTTTGGCTAATGATTATAAGGGTGCAAAAGAAGTAGCAAAGTATTATCAAGATTTGTTTGGTAAAGATAATTATTTTCTTGAACTCCAAAACCATAATATAAAGGAAGAAATTTTAGTAGCAGATAAAATTAAGCAAATTTCAAGTGAACTGACTATTCCTATGGTAGTTACAAATGACTGTCACTATATTGAAAAGTCAGAAAGCAAAATGCATGAAGTGCTACTTTGTATTCAAACTAACCATACTATCTATGATGATGATAAAATGGAATTCCAAACAGATGAATTCTATTTAAAGACAGAAGAAGAAATGAAAAGCCTTTTTCCTGAACTAACTTCTGCTTATGAAAATACACAGAAAATTGCAGATAGATGTAATGTAGAATTTGAGTTTGGTGTAAGGAAACTTCCTAATTTTGATGTGCCAAATAATGAGGACCATTACGAATATTTTAAGCGAAATTGTTATGAGGGTTTGTACAAGCATTATGGAAGTAACCCTGATAAATCTATTGTAGATAGACTTGAGTATGAACTAGGTGTTATTAAGTCAATGGGTTTTGTTGATTACTACCTTATTGTTAATGACTTTGTACAGTTTGCAAAAGGTAGTGGTATTCCTGTAGGACCGGGTAGAGGTTCAGGTGCAGGTTCACTTTGTGCTTATTGTATCGGCATTACAGGTATTGACCCTATAAAGTACGATTTACTTTTTGAAAGATTTTTAAACCCTGAAAGAGTGTCAATGCCTGACTTTGATATTGACTTTTGCAATAAAAGACGACCTGAAGTTATTCAGTATGTTATTGATAAGTACGGTAAGGATAAAGTAGCTCAAATTATTGCATTCGGTACAATGCAAGCAAGAGGTGTTGTTCGTGATGTAGGCAGAGCAACAGGTGTTTCATATGCAGTATGTGACCAAGTTGCAAAACTAATACCATTTGAAATTGGTATGACACTTGATAAAGCAATCAAGCAAAACCCTGATTTAAAGAAAATGTATGATACAGATACTCAAATCAAAGAACTGATTGATATGAGTAAACAAATTGAAGGTATGCCTCGCCATGCAACAATGCATGCTGCCGGTGTTGTAATTACAAAAGACCCTGTATCCGACTATGTACCACTTTCCAAGAATGACGATAATGTGGTAACTCAGTTTACTATGACAACTTTGGAAGAACTTGGACTTCTAAAAATGGACTTCCTAGGACTTCGTAACTTAACTGTTATTGATGATGCAGTTAAGATGATTCATAGAGAGAATAAAGATTTTTCAATAGAGAATATTCCTTTAGATGACAAAGGTGTTTTTGATATGATGTCAAAGGGTCAGTCAGAAGGTGTGTTCCAGTTTGAAAGTGCCGGTATGAAAAGAGTTCTAACTCAGCTAAAACCTAATAGTCTTGAAGACTTAATTGCAGTTATTTCTTTATATCGTCCCGGACCAATGGACAGTATTCCAACATATATTGAAAATCGCCATAATCCAAGCAAAATTAAATATAAACACCCATTACTTGAAGACATTTTAAAGGTTACTTACGGTTGTATTGTTTATCAAGAACAAGTAATGCAGATTTTCCGTAAACTTGCCGGTTACTCACTAGGTAGAGCTGATATAGTAAGAAGAGCCATGAGTAAGAAAAAGCATGATGTTATGGAAAAGGAAAGAGAAATTTTCATTAACGGTCTTGTAAATGAAAAAGGTGAAGTTGAAGTAGAGGGTTGTATTAGACGAGGTGTAGATAAAGCAACTGCAAATTCTATTTATAATGAAATGGAAAGCTTTGCTTCCTATGCTTTCAACAAATCTCACGCAGCATCTTATGCTACAGTTTCTTACCAAACTGCATACCTAAAGTGTTATTATCCAAAGTACTATATGGCATCATTATTAACCAGTGTACTTGATAACCAAAACAAACTTTCTGTATATATTGAAGAATGTGAGCATATCGGTATTAGAGTATTGCCACCAAGTGTAAATTATTCATATAGTGGTTTTACACCGGTTGACAATAATATCCGTTTTGGACTTTTAGCAATAAAGAACCTTGGCAGAAACTTTATTGATGAAATAATTGAAGAAAGAAAGAATGGAAAGTTCACTTCATTTTATGATTTTTGCAAAAGACTATATGGCAAGAATATGAATAGCAGAGGCATTGAAAGTCTGATTAAGTCAGGTGCTTTAGATAACTTAGGGGCAAATAGAAAGCAAATGCTTTCTGTTTATAAAAATATTCTTGAAAATTTAGAATATGACCATAGAAAAAATGTAGAAGGTCAGCTTTCTTTCTTTGATATGGGTGACAGTAAGGAAGAAAATACAAAAACGGTTAATATGCCTGATGTTTCTGAATTTCCGTTTTCTGAACTATTAGCAATGGAAAAAGAAATTGCAGGTATGTACCTTAGTGGTCATCCTTTATCACAATATGATAATTATGCAAAACTTATCCGAGCTGATAGGGTAGGTGATGTAATCAATAAAGATAATATGCGTTACAGAGACGGTCAGCAGATTAAACTATTTGTAATTATTGATAAGGTAAAGAACAAAATTACAAAGTCAAACCAAATGATGTCTTTCCTTAATGTAGAAGATAAATACGGTATGATGGAGGCAATTATCTTCCCAAAAACTTTAGCTGACTATGGTAACTATATTTTTGAAAGTAATATTGTTGAAATGATTGGTACTGTTAATAAAAGGGAAAATGAAGACCCTAAGGTGATTGTAAATCAAATCAGACCTGCACCACCAAAAGATAACATTCCAACAGAATTACCAAGTAGAAGAGAAAAAAAGTTATCTCCAATAACAAGAATCGACAACAAAAGAATAGTAAAACCTGATAAACTGTACTTAAGGATTACTAGTAGAAATAGTAAAAAATTCAAGAAAGTAAAAAATATTCTTGAAATTTTCTCCGGAAGTACAATGGTTATCTTTTATGTTACCGATGAAAACAAACAGTACAAAGCCCCTCGTGCCTTGTGGGCTGATGTAAATGATGTGCTAATTGATGAATTATACTACATATTAGGTAAAGAAAATGTTGTAATTAAGTAAAAACAGAAAATTATACTTGATTATTACCGTACTTATGTATTATAATGGTAAAGTAAATGTAATTAATTAATATCCAGGGGGAATTAACAATGGCAAAAGATGCAATCGCAGTGCTAACTAGTGGTGGCGACGCACCAGGTATGAATGCTGCCGTAAGAGCAGTTGTTCGTTCAGGTATCAACAAAGGCTTTAATGTTCTTGGTATCAAGAGAGGTTACCGTGGACTTCTAAAGAAAGATTTTGTAGAAATGGATCTTCGTTCTGTTACAAATATTATTAGCTTAGGTGGTACAATTCTTTATACTGCTAGAAGTAAAGAGTTCCAGACTCCTGAAGGTATCCAACATGCTGCTCAAAACTGTATGGATATGGGCGTTAAAGGTGTTGTTGTTATCGGTGGTGATGGTTCATTTATGGGTGCTAGAGCTCTTTCAGATGCTGGTGTTCCTTGTATTGGTATCCCAGGTACTATAGATAATGATATTGCTTGTTCTGACTATACAGTAGGTTTTGATACTGCTATGAACACAGCAATGGAAATGGTTGATAAAATCCGTGATACTTCACAGTCACATGATAGATGTTCTGTTGTTGAAGTTATGGGTAGAAGATGTGGTGATATTGCACTTCAGACAGGTATTAGCTGTGGTGCTACTGCTATTCTAGTTCCTGAAGTTCCATACAACATTGAACAGGATGTTATCTCAAGAATTCTTGAAACAAGAAAGAACGGCAAACAGCACTTTATCGTTGTTGTTGCTGAAGGTGTTGGTGGTTCTGTTGACCTAGCTAAGTATATCGAAAGAAGAACAGGCATTGAATCTCGTGCTACAATTCTTGGTCATGTTCAGCGTGGTGGTTCTCCAACACTTCGTGACAGAGTTGTTGCTTCAGAAATGGGTTACAAAGCAGTTGAACTTCTTGCAGAAGGTAAGTCAAAGAGAGTTGTTGCACTTAAGGACGGCAAGATTGTTGACTACGATATTACAGAAGCACTTAATATGGAAAGAGTATTTGATACTCACCTATATGAAATTGCAAAGACAATTTCAATGTAATCCGATTATTACTAAATGAAGGCACAGTTATTAACTGTGCCTTTACTTTAAGGAGCAAAGTTTATGTCCACATTTTATGAAGAAAATTTGATAATTTACGGAATGTCTTTTAATTCTTTCATTCCTTATAGTGTTAAGGATGATATTCTATCTAAGATAAGAAAGAACTTTTTTGAGCATAACAAGAGACAATCCGACAAAATTGTTCAGAATTTCAATGATTTTACAATTAAATATACATACAATCTTGAAAAGAATAAACCTATGAAGTGGGTTGTTCAGAAGAACAAAAAGACCATTGAAGAATCTGTTATTGTTTCTATCAATTCTTATGAAATAAGAACTTATAATGATGAAGGTAAGCAGGTTAGTTCTATTGAATTTTCTAATGACCATACTATCAAGACAGTTACTTTTGCTCTAGATGATGAAACAGTTGTTGTTTCTTGTGGTACAAATGGTGATGAACCTGTGCTTTATTATAGAGGTCAGTCCCTTAATTCAGACTTACATCTTCTTGAAATTAATGAAGACGATGAAGTTCTTGAAATTTTAGCAGAACGCAATCCTTATATTACGGTTACAGCCCTAACAAATAGAGGTGTTGTGTATTTTGGTACTGATGAAGAAATCAGAAGTGTTAAAAGAGAAGTAGAAAGAGCAAAAACTATTATAGCTGATAGAAACGCTCCAAAGGTTTACAACACTCCTGAGGATAGAGAAACAGGCTTTAACTTTAAAGACAATGACTTTAATCTAAAGAAAAATATGAACCAAACCTTTGATATTTCTAAGTCTGAGTATTTTGATTTTAATGAAGAAGATAACCCATCTGTATTTGATGATGTTGAAGATTCTTCATCATTAGATTTAGAAAATATCGCTTTAGATAATGAAGATACAGTTGAAGTAGAATCTATTTCAACTGAATGTGATGATATTTCAGAAAACACAGTTGAACCGGAAGAAACTACAACTATCCAGGAAAATATTGAAGGTAACATTGAAATTAATGAGACAGTAATTGATGAAGAAAAAGAAGAAGTTGAAACTTCCGAAAATACTGATGAACCAAGTAATATTGAAGAAGATTCTGCCGATACTAATGATGAAAAGACAGAAGATATTACCGGTAAAACTGATGTAGCAGAAGAAACCGAAAATACTACTGTTGAAGAAAATCAAGTAGAAGAAAATCCTACCGAACAACAAGAAATAGTGGAAGAAAATTCTATTGATGATGATACTAAGGTTGCACCAAACTTTACTAATGAAGAAATTTTGCGTGAAGTTCTAAATGCAATGATGAATAACAGTAAAGAAAATGAACCACCAAAGGTAGTTACAAGTGTTAACGAAACACCACAAGCTGAAAGATTTGACAAAAATGCTGATCTAATTATTAATAGTGGTAATGAAAAGTATTGTTACTACGGTGATATTAATGATGACTGTATGCGTGATGGTTACGGTAGAACTGAAATGTCAAATGGCAAAACAGCTTATGAAGGTAACTACAAAAACAATAAACGAAATGGTTTTGGTTCATTCTATTATAAGAATGGTGGTCTTTGCTATACAGGTGAATGGAAAGACAATAAGCGTAATGGCTTTGGTGTAGGTATTCGTTCATCTGATGGTTCATTCCATGCCGGTACTTGGAGTAACAATAAACCTGAGGGTGTAGGTGCAAGATTTGATAAATATGGTAAATTATCATATATTGCAAACTTCAAAAACGGCAAAGAATCAGGACTTTGCGTTGAATACAGAGAAGATGGTGGCATCACTATCTTTAAATGGGTAAATGATGCTAAGAAAATTATTGAAACTATTTATCCATAAAACTAATAATTTAATTATTTTGTTGCACACTATTACCGTACCTTGTGGTACGGTAATTTTTTATGAGGTGATAAAATGAAAAAAATTATTATACCTGTGTTTATGGCAATTATTCTGGCATTTTCTCTTGTAGGTTGTGGCAATAAAGATAAGGGCAAAGTTGATTCAACTACTACATCCACAACTGAATCTACAACGGAAACTTCCACTTCCACAACAGAAATGACTTCAAGTACAGAAAACTCAACCGATAATAAAAATGATAACAATGATAATGACGGAGTAATCGGTGAGGCAGGTAATGTTGTTCAAGATGCCGGAGATGCAGTAAAAGATGCAGCAGATGATGTTGAAGACGGTATCGAAGATGTTTCATCACAGATGGACAGATAAATAATAGAAAACACGGTATGTATTTCTAATCAGTCAAACTAAGGGAAATACCGATACCGTGTTTCTTTTTTTATACTACTTTTTTCAAATCGTTTCTAAGTCTTTTAATTATTTTTTTCTCAAGTCTGGAAATGTAAGATTGTGATATTCCTAACTCATCAGCAACCTGCTTTTGAGTAAATTCTTTTTTACTGTTTAATCCAAACCTCATTTCCATAATCAATTTTTCTCTGGAATTTAGTTTGTCAACTGCCTGTAGCAGTAACTTTTTCTCAAGTTCCTGTTCAATATCTTTGTTTACAATGTCAGCTTCACTACCAAGAATATCACATAGTAAAAGTTCATTACCGTCCCAATCAGTGTTGAGAGGTTCTTCAATAGAAACTTCATTTTTTATATTAGAAGTTTTTCTAAGATACATAAGTATTTCATTTTCAATACATCTACTTGCATATGTAGCTAATTTGATACTTCTTTCGGGAGAAAATGTGTTTACTGCCTTAATAAGTCCGATTGTACCGATAGAAATTAAGTCATCAATGGGTACACCGGAATTTTCAAACTTTTTTGCTATATAAACCACTAGCCTTAGGTTATGAACAATAAGTTTATTTTTACTGCTTTCTTTTCCTTGAGAAATTTCATTATACAGATTTTGCTCTTCTTCTTTGGTTAAAGGTGGTGGCAAGGATTCACTACTGTTAATGTAAAACACATCATTTTTGCAAAGTATTAACTTTACTTTATTTACTAATTGTCTAATCATAAAATCACTCACATATATTTTTATAGTTAAATATAGACTTCACTTCATTTTTAAATATGTTGTTTGTAATGCCAATATAAACTTGTTTATTTATTCTAATATTGTCTATGTAAAGTTCATCAGGCAAAAATCCTTCTATCAGCCCTTCACCTCCAAGTGAATTAAAAGGAATAATTCTAATTTTACCTTCAGGAACAATTATTGTGTTTATCAGTTCTTTTTCAACTAATATTGCTTCATTCCCACTAAAAGGTTCTTTTATGTTGCAACAAGTATCATATTTTGAGAGAAAACTATATTTATTATCATTGAAAATAAAAGTTATTTTGTGTATTAAATCTTTTCTGTCAATCCTAATTTTCTCAATTATACTAAGTATAAAGTATGATATAGTAGTAAAAATAATTAACAATATAGGGGAGATATTGAAGTAAACTATATTGTTTTTCATCATAATAAAATCACTTTTAATAATTGATAACATAAAAAGTATTAACCCACTAAATAAGCTTGTAATTAAGAAAAGTACAAAAGTTCTTTTACCAAAAGTAATTTTATTTATGTAACCAAATGAAATAAGAATTGTTATTGAAATTATTGTTAGCTTTACGACAAAATTGAATAAGAAATTACCCCAAGGTAATAATATAGTTAAAGAAGAAATTCCACCGAATAGTGAACCAAGAATTATTCTGTATAATTTGTAATTAATTTTCAAAATTTTTGTAGTAATACTTAGTAAGAGGTAATCAATAATAATGTTAGAAAAAATTAATGTGTCAATATAAATAGTCATTATCTCACCCTAAAGTATTATCTCATAATCCTTAATATAAAATTGTCAAAGGGTAGGTGAACAATATTATGCTTTTAGGTTTTATTATAGGATTATTTGTAGGTGCATTAATAGGAATATTTTTGATGTGCCTATTGCAATCTTCGAATCATAACAAAAGATAAGAAATCCGTACTCACTTGAGTACGGATTTCTTTCTGTAAAAATTAATTAAAAATTATGATAAGTTTCTTTCACCTTGGAATGCAAGGGCAAACATACCTTGACCAACATGAGAACCGATGATTGGTCCGACTTTAAAAATTTTAACTTCCTTAACCAGTGGAGCAACCATTTCTTTTAGCTTTTCAGCTTTTTCAGGACATTCGGCATGTGCAATAAAAACTGTTTGTTCCTTTAGGTTTATACCATCTCTGTTAGCTCTGTCAATTAGAGTTGAATATGTTTTCATATTACCTCTGATTTTAGCAACTGCAATTAGCTTACCGTCATTGTCAACAGAGATAAGAGGCTTAATCTGTAATGCCTTACCGAAAGCTGCTGATAAAGCACCAATTCTGCCACCTTTTTTAAGCTGGTCTAAATCGTCAACAACAAACCAGTGACAAATTTTCATCTTTGTATTTTCAATATAGTCACATAGTTCTTCAAATGATGCACCCTCATTCATCTTAACACCGGCAAGATAAGCAAGATAACCTTCACCAACAGAAGCTGAAAGTGAGTCAATTACACAAATCTTTCTTTCAGGATACTTTTCCTTCAATTCTTCAACTGCAATTTTGCAAGTGTTATATGTGCCACTCATACCGGAAGTAAAGCAAATATAAATAATATCTTTACCTTCCTTTAAGAATGGTTCAAAGCTATTTGCGAATGTATCGTATTGAACTTGAGCAGTTGTTACATTAGCACCATTTTTAAGTGCAGCATAAAAGTCACTTAATGTCATTTCTCTTTCATCAAGATAATGAGAGTAGTTTTTGTTATCAACAGAAAATTGCATAGGGATAATTTCAATATTTTGTTCCTTAGCAATTTCATCAGTTAAATCACAAGTTGAATCACAAAATAATTTATAATCCATATTAACCTCCGGGTTATATTAATAAATTTATATACATATTAATAATAACAAAGGCAAATTAAAAAGTCAACGGAGGTTACTATGAATTGTAGTTTTTATGAACTTCGTCATAAGGAGGTGATTAATCGTTCGAATGGTTGTAGAATCGGTTATGTTGATGACCTAGAGATTGATACCTGTAATGCTACACTTTGTTCACTTATAATTTATGGAGGATTTAGGTGCTTTGGTTTGTTAGGCAGAAAGCAAGATTTTATCATTCCTTGGTCAAAAATTGGTCTAATAGGAGAGGATACTATCCTTGTAGATTGGAACATCCCTGCACCACCACCTAAGAAAATGTTTGGAGGTTTTAAACGCAGAAGACAAAAATAGCCAATCATTTGGTAATGTTGCACACTAATTAACACAATATCTTGTGCAAAAATCCGTTGAAATACATATTCTAAAGTAATATAATAATTAGTGAAGGTTTTTTCTTCAAATTAAAAACTAAAGAGGAATTTTAATGAGTAAATCAATGAAAGTAAGATTATTGATTGTCTTTCTTGTTGTTGCTATAACTTTAACTCCACTGGCTATACTTTATCCAAGGGTAACTGCTTTAACAGAAATTGCTTATGAGGACGAAAAAGGTTCTTTAAATATTGATGAAAGTGACGAGTATGTTGGTATGGGTTATGGTAATGCCTTTGATATGTTTGGTGAAGCTGAAATTTCTTCAAATACTCAGCAGGTAACTGAGCCAACAACTCAGTCATCAACAAAGCAATACCAAGTAGCTGTTAAGAAAAACCACAGAACTCCAACAGAAAAAGGTTCTGAAGAACAGATTAAAACAACAACTACTGCAAGAGAGTACGAAACCGAAACACTTGATTATTACCATGTAAAGAAAAATCAAGATGTTAAGGGTACTAAGTTGCGTACACTTTCCGAACCAAGTGAAAGTTCAAAGAAAAGACAACTTTCTGCCGGTTACTTAATTGCTATTAAAAATCCTGACCCTAATTATCAGTATGATGGTGTAAAAATCAAGATGACTGATAAAGACCTTGACATTGCAGGCAGACTTGTAATGGGTGAAGCCGGTTCAATGGGATTTTACGGTTGTTGCCTTGTAGCTCAGGCTATCAGAGATACATATGTAATGGGCAACTTTAAATCTATTGATTCTGTAAGAAGAGGTTACGGTTATGATGGCAGTATTAAGTACAAGCCAAATGACGCAGCAAGAAAAGCAGTTAAGTACATTCTAGAAGAAGGTCATTCAGCAGTTCAGCATAGAATTTTATATTTCTATAATCCTAGACTATGTGAAAGCAAATGGCATGAATCACAAGATTATTTGCTTACATATAAAGATGTAAGGTTCTTTGACAGATAATCAATACTTAAAATTACATAAAACTATAAAAAATCAAGTGTTTTTCTTACAAAAGCACTTGATTTTTCATTTTATTTATGATAAAATATCTATCGCATTACGCACGTGGGTGCTAATTGTCATGGTGGTAACTTAACTTCGGCAATTAAAATCAATAACACTCACGGAGGATTTAACCTAAGGAGGAAATTAAAATGGCAGTAGTTTCAATGAAACAGCTATTAGAAGCTGGTGTACACTTTGGTCACCAGACAAGAAGATGGAACCCTAAAATGGCAGAATACATCTTCACAGAAAGAAACGGTATCTATATTATTGATTTACAGAAAACCGTTAAGAAACTTGACGAAGCTTATAACTTCGTAAAGGAAATCTCAACAGAAGGTAAGAGCGTTCTTTTCGTTGGTACAAAGAAACAGGCTCAGGAATCTGTTAAGGAAGAAGCTCTTCGTGCCGGTGCTTTCTATGTAAATGCTAGATGGCTAGGCGGTATGATGACTAACTTCACAACAATCAGAAGAAGAGTTGCTCGTCTAAAGCAGCTTCGTGCTATGGAAGAAGACGGTACATTTGATCTTCTACCAAAGAAGGAAGTTATCAAGCTAAACCTTGAAATTGAAAAGCTTGAAAAATTCCTAGGTGGTATTAAGGACATGGATGAACTTCCAGGTGCTCTATTTATCATCGACCCAAGAAAAGAAAGAATCGCAGTTGCAGAAGCAAAGAAGCTAAATATTCCTATCGTTGCTATTGTTGATACAAACTGTGACCCAGACGAAATCGACTATGTTATCCCTGGTAACGATGACGCTATCCGTGCAGTTAAGCTAATCGCCGGTGCAATGGCTGACGCTGTTATCGAAGGCAGAGAAGGTCAGATGGGTGCTGCTGAAGTTGTTGAAGAAGAAGCAGCTGAAGAAGAATAATTAATATTCTATTTTAAATTATATAATTACCACGAAAGGATGATATAAATGGCATCATTTACAGCAAAAGATGTTAAGGCTTTAAGAGAACAGACTGGCTGCGGTATGATGGACTGTAAAAAGGCATTAGTTGAAGCAGACGGCGATATGGAAAAGGCTGTTGACTTTTTAAGAGAACAGGGTCTTGCAAAGCAGGCTAAGAAGGCAAGCAGAGTTGCTGCTGAAGGTATGGCTTTTGCTATGACTACAGAAGATCACAAGAAGGGTGTTGTAATCGAAGTTAATGCTGAAACTGACTTCGTTGCAAAGAATGCTGATTTCCAGGCATTTGTAAATACTTGTGCTCAGACAGTTATTGATAATAATCCTGCTGATGTTGAAGCTCTACTAGCTTGTAACGCATCAGGTACAGATAAGACAGTTGCTGAACTACTTCAGGAAAAGGTTCTTGTTATCGGCGAAAACATTCAGATTCGTCGTTTCAAACTAATGGAAGGTGCTTGTGTAGCTTATGTTCATGCCGGTGGCGTTATCGGTGTTCTTGTAAACTTCAAGACTGACCTAGCTGACAAGCCTGAATTCGTAACATATGGTAAGGATGTTGCAATGCAGATTGCTGCTCTTAACACACCATATCTAAAGGAATCAGATGTTCCTGCGGAAGTTCTAGAACATGAAAAAGAAATTATGAAGGCTGAAGTTGTTAACTCAGGTAAGCCTGAAGCAATTGCTGATAAGATTGTTATGGGTAAGATTGGCAAGTTCTATAAGGAAAACTGCCTACTAGACCAGGCTTTTGTTAAGGAAAACAAGATTTCTATTCAGCAGTACACAAACAACACTGCTAAAGAACTTGGTGGTTCTATCGAAATTACTGAATTCGTTCGTTTTGAAAAGGGCGAAGGCATTGAAAAGCGTGAAGACGACTTTGCAGCAGAAGTTGCAGCAATGACCAAGTAATTTAATTTTTGCTTATATTTAAGGCTATCTCATACGAGGTAGCCTTTTTTGTTTATAATTTTTGTTAAAAATCGTTAATAATTAACTTTACAATTTCCTTGGTTTAGTGTACAATTATAGTGTCTAAAAATATATATTATGGATAGGAGTGTAATTTCCATGGAAAAGAAATATAATCGAGTTCTTCTTAAATTATCCGGTGAATCTCTAGCCGGTGATGAAAAGAAAGGTATTAACTTTGACATAGTTGAAACTTTTTGTAAGTCAATCAAGAAGTGTGTTGATGCAGGTGTACAGGTTGCTATTGTTGTTGGTGGTGGTAACTTCTGGCGTGGCAGAAGTTCAGGCAAGATGGACAGAACAAGAGCAGACCATATGGGTATGTTAGCTACAACTATCAATGCTTTAGGTGTTGGCGACACACTTGAACAAGAAGGTGTTGATGTTAGAGTTATGACTGCTATTTCAATGCCACAGGTTGCTGAACCATACATTCGTAATCGTGCAGTTCGTCACCTTGAAAAAGGCAGAGTTGTTATCTTTGGTTGTGGTACAGGTAACCCATTCTTTAGTACAGATACTGCTGCTGCGCTTCGTGCAGTAGAAATTGATGCTGACATTATTATGAAGGCTACAATGGTTGATGGTGTTTATGATAGTGACCCTAAGAAGAATCCTAATGCTAAGAAGTATGATAAGGTTACATATGATGAGGTTCTTGCTAATAACCTAGCTGTTATGGATAGTACTGCTGCTTCACTGTGTAAGGACAACGATATGCCTATATTAGTATTTAGTGTTAACGAACCTGACAATATTTTCAGAGCAGTATGCGGTGAAAATATTGGTACAATTTGTGAAAAGTAATTTGGAGGATATATAAATGCAAACAGTTATTAATGGTACAAAGGATAAAATGCAGAGAAGAGTTAACCACCTGGAAGAAGAATACAGTAGTATTCGTGCAGGTAGAGCAAACCCTGCAGTTCTTGATAAGGTAACAGTTGATTACTATGGCACACCAACTCCTGTAAATCAGGTTGCTGCAGTTTCAATTGCAGAAGCTAGAACACTTGTTGTTCAGCCTTGGGATACTTCTCTTCTAAAAGACCTAGAAAGAGCAATTCAGATGTCTGATGTTGGTATTAACCCACAGAATGACGGTAAGGTTCTAAGACTTAACTTCCCACCTCTAACTGAGGATAGAAGAAAGGAAATTGTTAAGGAAATCAAGGAAATGGCTGAAGAATCTAAAGTTCAGGTTCGTAATGCAAGAAGAGAAGCTATTGATAAGATTAAGGCTCTTAAGAAGTCCGGTGACATTACAGAAGATGACCAGAAGAACGGTGAAAAGAAAGTTCAGGATTTAACTGATAAGTTCACTAAAGAAATAGATGCTATTTCTGAGAAAAAGCAAAAGGAAATTATGGCAATCTAAAATGGCTTTATTTAGAAAAAAACAAGAATATTCAATAGACAACATTATTCTACCTGAACATGTTGGAATTATTATGGATGGTAACGGCAGATGGGCAAAGAAAAGAGGTTTACCTCGTAGTGCCGGTCATTCTGCCGGTGCAAAGAACTTTAGAAAGATAATTCGTTATTGTAGTGATATTGGCATTAAGTACCTTACTATGTATGCCTTTTCAACAGAGAATTGGAAAAGACCTCAAGATGAAGTTGATGCTTTGATGAAACTGTTTAAACAGTATCTTGAAGAAGCACTGAGAGATTTCCAAGATGACGTTATTAAACTAAAGTTCATTGGTGATATTAATGGCTTTTCTGAGGATTTACAAAAGCTAATGATTGATGCTGAAGAAGGTAGTAAAGATAGAGATGGTATGGTTCTTAACTTAGCTATGAACTACGGTGGTCGTGATGAACTGGTTATGGCTACAAGGTCTATAGCAGAAAAGGTTAAGAATGGTGAACTTTCTGTTGATGACATAACAGAAGATACTATTTCAAATAATATCTATACTGCCGGTCAGCCTGATCCTGATTTAATTATTAGACCATCCGGAGAATATAGAACTTCCAACTTCCTATTGTGGCAATCTGCATATTCCGAATATGTAATTATGGATAAGTTGTGGCCTGATTTTAACTTTGATGATATGAATTACGCCTTAATTGAATATGCCAAGAGAAACCGTCGATTTGGTGGGGTTTAGGAGGATAATATGAAAACAAGGCTTATTACTGCTGGTGTTGGTATTTCAATAGCAATAGTTGTATTGCTATTAAGTCAGTTTGTTTCACCACTATTTACTACAATTATTCTTTCACTTCTTACTGCACTTATGGTGTCAGAAGTGTTAACAGCCAAGAAACTATTAAAAGAATACAGAATCAGTTTGTTAAGTATTGCCTTTGGTTTTGCAATGCCTATGGTATCATTTACAAGATTTAATTTCTTGCCATTCTTTATTTACCTAATTGCAATGCTTTGTATGATGGTGTTCTTCCATCATGAAGTCAGACTAGGGGATATTGCCTATGCATTCTTTACTACTGTACTTATCACAACAGGTATGGGTGCAACGACTCACTTAACAACATTGTTTGATATTTATACTGCTTTCTATGCAGTACTTATTATGGGTGTACCTTGGATTGCAGATGCCGGTGCTTATTTTGCAGGTGTTAAATATGGTAAGCATAAACTTTGTCCTGAAATTAGTCCTAAAAAGACTATTGAAGGTGCAGCCGGTGGTGTTCTGGCCGGTATTCTTAGTGCCGTTATTATCGGTCTAATCTTTAACTTTATTTTCGGTTATGATTACATTAATTATTGGGCATTAATTATTATTGGACTTGTAAATACACCACTATCTATGCTAGGTGACCTTTCATTCTCTATTATTAAGAGAACTCTTGGCATTAAGGATTATGGTAGCATTATGCCGGGACATGGTGGTATGCTAGATAGATTTGATAGTGTTATTGTTACTGCACCATTTGTTTATGTAGTAACACTGTTTACTGTGATTATTATTTAAGAGGTAAAAATGGTTAAGAATATATCAATTTTGGGTTCAACAGGTTCAATCGGAACTCAGGCTCTTGATGTATCTCGCAAACTAAACTTAAATATATCAGCTATAACTGCATATAGTAATATTGATATTTTAGAACAACAGGTGAGAGAGTTTAAACCCTCTCTTGCTGTTGTTTTTTGCGAAGATAAGGCAAAAGAATTTAAAACAAAAATTGCCGATACTGATACAAAAGTCCTTTCTGGTATGGATGGACTTATTGAAGCAGCTACAATTTCTTCAGCAGATATGGTTCTGAATTCTGTTGTTGGTATGGTTGGTTTAACACCGACTTTAGCTGCAATTAATGCACATAAGGATATTGCTTTAGCAAATAAAGAAACTTTAGTTGCCGGTGGTAGCCTTGTAATGGATGCATTAAAGAAGAATAATGTAAATATGTACCCTGTAGATAGTGAACATTCAGCTATCTTCCAATGTTTACAAGGTATGAACCAAAAGAAAGAACTTAAGAAGTTAATTCTTACTGCATCAGGTGGTCCGTTCTTTGGAAAGAAAATTGATGACCTAAAGGATGTTACAGTTAAGGATGCACTTAATCATCCTAACTGGTCTATGGGTGCAAAGATTACAATTGACTCAGCATCAATGATGAACAAAGGTCTTGAGATTATTGAGGCAAGTTGGCTATTTGATATGCCACAAGATAAGATTGATGTTGTAGTTCATAGAGAGTCAATTATTCATAGTATGATTGAATTTGTGGATAATTCTGTTATAGCACAGTTGGGATTACCTGATATGAGAATTCCTATTCAGTATGCTATTACATATCCAAACAGATATGAAAGTCCTGTTAAAGAACTTGATTTAACAGAGATTTCCAATTTATCTTTCTATAAGCCGGATTATGATACATTTAAGTGTTTAAGAGCTTGTAAAAAGGCTATTGAAATTGGAAAAACTGCACCGGCTATTGCAAATGGTGCAAATGAGGTTGCCAACAAGATGTTTAGAGATGGCAAAATTAAATTCTTAGAAATTGGTGACCTTGTGTATGATGCATTAAATAATGTGGAAGTACAGGAGATAAAGAGAGTAGAAGATGTTCTAAATGCGGATAAATCTGCACGACAGTATGTATTAGATTCTGTCAAGTAATTGGAGGAGATTAAAATTACTTCTGTTTTAACAACTATTGCATTAATTCTTATTGGTGTATTACTATTTGAATTAATTATTTTTATTCATGAATTCGGCCACTTTATTACTGCTAAGAAAAGTGGAATTAAAGTTAATGAATTTTCACTTGGTATGGGTCCAAAGATTTTTTCTTTTGGAAAAGGTGAAACTAAATATTCACTGAGAATTTTTCCTATTGGTGGTTTCTGTGCTATGGAAGGTGAAGATGAAGAGTCACCTGAACCTAGAGCATTTAATAATGCAAAGGTTTGGAAAAGGATGATTGTTGTAATTGCCGGTGCAGTTATGAATATTATTCTTGGTTTTGTGTTAATGTTTGTTGTTGTAGTGCAACAAGACTCATATTCTTCAACTGAAGTACAGTCATTTCCGGCAACATCATTTTCTTCTTGCACAGGTTTGCAGTCAGGAGATGTAATTAAGGAAATCAACGGATATGGAATATCAACAAGTATGGATTTTAACTACCCAATTTCTACTGCTGAACTTAAAACTGTTGACGGTTCAACATTAGAGATTTATAAAGAGGACTGTGGCAACAATCTTTATAATATGGCAGTTAGTTTGGTTCAAGATAAAAATAATAAACTTAGTGATGAACAAGTAAGTAAAGTTAATGAACTACTTTCTAAGTCAACTAACGAAATAGTAAAGGCAAAAAGTAAAGAAGATGCCTTTTCTGTTTACGAAAATTATTACAAGGAAATAAATAATGCTTGTGGTATCAAAAATTACAAGGTTGAAAAAATTGTTGAGAAAGAAACCCGTAAGCGTTATACTGCTGATATTTTAGTTGAGAGAAACGGTGAAGAAAAGCTACTAAAGAATGTACAGTTCTTTACTTATACAACTAAAGATAACAGTGACCCACAGGTTTCAATTGACTTTTATGTAAAGCCTATTGAAAAGACTTTTGGTTCAGTCATTTCTCAAACATTTAAACAAACTATCTCAACTTGTAAGATGATATATGCAAGTTTAGGTGGATTGTTAACCGGTAAGTTTGGACTAAAGGATATGTCAGGTCCTATCGGTATTGCCTCAGCAGTTACTACTGTTGCATCAGAAAGCCTATCATCAGGATTTATGAGTGCTGTAAATAGTATAATCTATGTTATGATGATTATTACAGTAAACTTAGGTTTATTTAATATGTTGCCATTCCCAGCCCTTGATGGTGGTAGATTTGTTTTCTTGATAATTGAAGCAATTAGAGGTAAATCTGTACCAAGAAAAGTTGAAGCAATTGTTAACGGAATTGGTATGGGACTACTAATATTATTAATGATTTTAATTACTGCTAATGATATTTTTAAATTAATTTGGTGATTTTATGGCAAGTAAAAGAAAAGTAAAGGCCGGTAATGTTGTTATTGGTGGTGGAGAGAAGATTGCAATTCAATCTATGCTAAATGTACCGGCACATAATATTGAAGATAGTGTAAAACAAGCAAAGGCTCTTGAAAAAGCAGGTTGTGATATTGTTAGAGCAGCCGTACCTGATATGGAAGCAGTTAAACTTATTTCAGCACTAAAGGAGAATATTTCAATCCCTGTTGTTGCAGATATTCATTTTAACTATAAACTTGCTCTTGAGTCAGTTGCAGCAGGTGTTGACAAAATCCGTATTAATCCGGGTAATATCGGTGATGATAGCAATGTTAAGGCAGTTGCTGATGCTTGTGCAAATAACGGTATTCCTATTAGAATCGGTGTAAATTCAGGTTCACTTGAAAAGTCAATTCTTGCAAAGTATGGTAGTCCTACACCACAAGCACTTTGTGACTCAGCACTATATCATGCATCACTTTTAGAAAAATTTGACTTTAATGATATTGTCCTTTCAATGAAAAGTTCTTCTGTTAAGAATATGGTAGAAGCATATGAACTTGCATCTCAACAGTGTGATTATCCACTTCACCTAGGTGTAACAGAAGCCGGAACTGAGAGAATGGGTATTATTAAGTCTGCTGCTGGTATTGGTGCTTTATTAGTACAAGGTATTGGTGACACAATTCGTGTCAGCCTTACTGCTGACCCTATAAAGGAAATTTATGCAGCTAAAGATATTCTAAAGTCACTTGATATGTATGACGGTGGCATTCAGTTTGTATCTTGTCCTACTTGTGGCAGAACAAAGATTGACTTAATAGCTTTAGCAAATGAAGCACAAGAAAGACTTAAGGATTGTAAGAAGAATATTAAAGTTGCAATTATGGGTTGTATTGTTAACGGTCCGGGAGAAGCAAGAGAAGCTGATATTGGTATTGCCGGTGGTGATAAGGTTGGACTTATCTTCAAAAAAGGTGAAATTATTTGCAAAGTACCGGAAGACCAACTACTTGATAGATTAGTAGAAGAAATTGATAAATTGTAAGAAATAGAGAAGTATAAATGAGTTCAGTTAAAGAAATTTTTTCAGACTACATATGTGAGAATGTACTAGACCAAAGCCTAGTACATTCTCAAGTGGGAAATTTAAGAATAAATAAAGGTACAAGAACTTTGTCTTTCATAATTCATTGTGATAGGCTTTTTGGTGATACAGAACTTTCCAGCCTAAACAGTGAATTGATGAATTCTAAACTTGCACTAAGCAAGGTAATTATTACACCAAAGTTTAATTCATCACTATTTTCTGCTGATTGTTTTGATGAGTTACTTAATGAGTTGAGAAACAGAATTCCAACTCTTAACGGTACATTCAAAGATTGTGAAGTAACTTTTGAAAACAATTTGCTTAACATTACTATCAAGCATGGTGGTGGTGCATTACTAAAGGCAAAGAATTTTAACCATGAGTTGCAGAACCTTGTACAAGAGAGATTTGGTTTACTAATAAAAGTAAATGTTGATGGTGTCCTTGAAATGGATGCTGAAAATGAATCTTATATTGAAGAACAGAAAACTGTAGAGCAAACAACAGTAAGACAAGAAGTTCAACAAGTAGTTCAAACTTATGCTATTGAAGAAAAACGCCTTGAAGAAAATGCAGAGGAACGACTACAGAATAAAGAAGGCTTTGTAGAAGTTAGAGAGGGTAAGTTCCTTTATCCTCAAGTTAACTTACAAAAGTGCAGACCACTTTACGGTAGAACTATCAAGAAAGCACCTTCACCAATGAGTGATATTGCCTATGATACAGGTAAAATCACAGTATGGGGTGATGTATTTAGTGTTGAAAAGAAGGTTACTCGTTCCGGTGATAAAAATATTTTCAATATTCTATGTACCGACTATTCAGGTTCTGTAAATGTAAAAGTTTTCGGTGATATAGCCTCTACAAAAGTCCTTGACCAAATTAAGAAAGGCCAAACAATTATTGCCGATGGTGATATTGAAAATGATAGATATGCCGGTGAACTTGTACTAAATGCTCGTTCTATCGGTTTTACTGAAAAAATTGATGTAAAAGACAACGCTGACGAAAAGCGTGTAGAACTACATATGCATACCAATATGTCCGATATGGATGGTATTTCTTCTGCAAGTGATATTGTTAATCGTGCATATAAATGGGGACACAAAGCAGTTGCTATTACTGACCATGGTGTAGCACAGGCATTCCCTGAAGCTATGAATACAGCTGAAAGAATTAATAAAGACGAAAACAAAATCAAAGTTATTTATGGCTGTGAAGCCTATTTTGTTGATGACTTTGTTTCAGCAGTTAAAGGTACTCAGGATGAAAGTCTTGATGGTACATTTGTTTGTTTCGATATAGAAACTACAGGACTTTCTGCACAAAAAGAAAAGATTACAGAAATCGGTGCAGTTAAAATTAAAAATGGTGTAGTAGTAGATACATTTGAAACTTTTGTTAATCCTGAAAAGCCAATTCCTGAAAAGATTGTTGAACTTACAGGTATCAATGATGGTATGGTTAAGGATGCACCACTTGATGAAGAAGCAGTAAAAGACTTCCTGGAATTTGTAGATGGTGCAGTTGTAGTTGCCCATAATGCACCATTTGATACATCATTTATTAGAGCAGTTTGCGATAGAATGGGTGTAGAATACAACCTAACTTCTATTGATACAGTTGCAATTTGTCGTTCAATTTTACCGGATATTAAGAATTGCAAACTGGATACAGTTGCTAAATATTTAAGACTAGGTAACTTTAATCACCATAGAGCGACTGATGATGCTGAAATTCTATCAAGAATTTTCATTAGTCTATGCGATAGACTAATGGATGATTATGCAGTTAAGTCAACTATAGATATTAATACTCACCTTAACGGTGCAGACCAAAAGAAACTACCTGCTTATCATCAGATTATTCTTGTTAAAAACCAGGTTGGTTTAAAGAACTTGTATAAACTTATTTCTTATGCTCATTTAAAGTATTTTTATAGAAAGCCTAGAATTCCTAAGTCTGAACTTATTAAGCATAGAGAAGGCTTAATTATCGGTTCTGCTTGTGAAGCCGGTCAGCTTTTCAGAGCTATTACTTCCGGTAAACCTTGGGCAGAACTTAAGGATATTGCATCATTCTATGATTATCTAGAAATTCAGCCTTTAGGCAACAATGAATTTATGATTAGAAACGGTAGTGCTACCAGAGAAGATTTAATCAAGTATAACAGAACTGTTGTAAGACTTGGTGAAGAACTTAATCTTCCTGTTGTTGCTACTTGTGATGTTCACTTCCTAGACCCTCATGATAAGGATTATCGTAAGATTTTACAAGCATCAAAAGGCTTTGCAGATGCAGACCAACAAGCACCACTATACTTTAGAACAACTAAAGAAATGTTAAAGGAATTTGATTATCTTGGTGAAGAAAAAGCATATGAAATTGTAGTTAAAAATACAAATGCTATTGCTGATATGTGCGATTATGTACGTCCAATTCCACCGGGTAATTTCCCACCATTTATTGAAGGTGCTGAGGAACAACTTAACTCAATTACTTGGAAAAGAGCAAAGGAAAAGTACGGTGATCCATTACCTGAAATAGTAAAAGCAAGACTTGATAAAGAACTAAATTCTATCAACACATACGGTTTCTCAGTTCTATATATGACAGCTCAAAAGCTGGTTGCAGATAGTGAAGCTCATGGTTATTTGGTAGGCTCAAGAGGTTCTGTTGGTAGTTCCTTTGTTGCTACAATGTCAGGTATTTCAGAAGTTAATCCACTTGCTCCTCACTATGTATGTAGTAAATGTAAGCACAGTGAATTTATTACCGACGGTAGTTATGGTTCAGGTTTTGACTTGCCACCAAAGGATTGTCCTGAGTGTGGTACACCGATGGATAGAGACGGTCACGAAATTCCATTTGAAACATTCCTAGGTTTTAAAGGGGATAAGGTCCCTGATATTGACCTTAACTTTAGTGGTGAGTATCAGAGTAAATCCCATAGATATACAGAAGAACTATTCGGTCACGATAATGTGTTTAAAGCCGGTACAATAGCAACAGTTGCTGATAAAACTGCTATTGGTTATGTAAAGAAATATGAAGAAGAAAAGGGTAGAGTCTATAGCAAAACCGAAGAACTAAGACTTGCCAGTGGTTGTACAGGTATCAGAAGAACCACAGGTCAGCATCCCGGTGGTATGGTTGTTGTTCCTAAGGGTAAAGAAATTTATGATTTCTGTCCGGTACAACATCCTGCAAATGATATGAAGTCTGATAATGTTACTACTCACTTCGACTTCCATTCTATCCATGATACAATTTGTAAACTTGATGAACTTGGTCATGATTCTCCTACAGTTTATCATTACTTAGAAGAATTCACAGGTATTCCTGTTATGGAAGTATCAATGTCAGATCCTGATGTTTATTCATTGTTTACTTCACCAAAAGCATTAGGTGTTACACCTGAAGATATTGATTGTCAAACAGGTACTCTTAGCTTACCTGAATGTGGTACTAACTTTACAAGACAGATGATGATTGATGCAAAACCAACTTGCTTTGCCGATCTTATGCAGATTGCAGGTCTATCCCATGGTACTGATGTATGGCTAGGTAATGCTCAAGAACTTATCAAAAACGGTACTTGTACAATTTCAGAAGTTATCGGTACTCGTGACAGTATTATGACCTACTTAATGCACAAAGGTCTTGAACCCGGTATGGCATTTAAGATTATGGAAATTGTCCGTAAAGGTAATGCCACAAAGTTACTTACAGAAGAACATTTTGAGGCTATGCGTAGTCACAATGTTCCGGAATGGTATATTGATTCTTGTATGAAAATCAAGTATATGTTCCCTAAGGCTCATGCTGCTGCTTATATGATTTCTACTTTGCGTTATGGTTGGTATAAAGTGCATAAGCCACTTGCATATTATGCTGCTTACTTTACAGTTCGTGGTGAAGATTTTGATGGGGCAACTGTAATGAAAGGCAGAGATGCAGTTAGAGAGAAGATGAAGATTATCAAGCAAAAGGGTAACGAAGCATCTGCTAAAGAACAAACAGAATTTTCTACTTTGGAAATTATAAACGAAATGTTAGCAAGAGGCATTGAGTGTCTACCTGTTGATATTTACAAATCCGAAGCTAAGAAATTTATTATAGAAGATGGCAAGATTAGACTACCGTTTATGTCACTTTCAGGTATAGGTGAAGCTGCTGCAATTTCTCTTGCTGAATGTGGCAAGAAAAATAAGTATCTTTCAATAGAAGAAATGATTATTAAAACTAAAGTTTCCAGAGCAGTTATTGAAACACTTAAAAATGTAGGTTGTCTAAATGATTTACCTGAAAGTTCACAAATGTCTTTGTTCTAAGGAGGAATATATGAAAGATAAACGACTAAAAAGAGGTATAATCCTAATAGCAGTTGCAGCTTTATTCTGCTTTTTGATTATGAATTTTAACAAAGTAGTAAGTATTATTTCTACAATTTTTACTGTATTAACACCATTTATGTATGGCTTTATTATTGCTTATATATTAAAGTTCCCATATAACTTCTTTTACGAAAAAGCCTATAAAGGCATAGGCAAGAAACATGAAAAATGTAAAGTAATGCGAAAACCACTTGCTATTATAACTACCTATGTAATAGCCATTTCTGTAATAGCTTTCTTAATGGTTATTATTATACCTAGCTTGGTAGATAGCTTTGCAGAGTTATCTAAAAATATTATTAACTATGGTAAACAGTTTGAACAGTTGGCTGCACAATTTATAGATTGGGCAAATGCAACATTCGGTTTATCACTACAAATGGATAACGGTCTTGTTGACTTTATTAACAAGTTTACAAAGATGTTCTCAGGTGGTAATATTCTTGATACTGTTAAGTCACTGTTAAGCAGTATTTTCCCTGAAATTCTTTCTACTGCAAAGGTTGTTTCTTATGGTGTATATAACTGGATTATCGGTATTGTTGCATCAATTTATTTCCTATCATCAAAGGAACTTATGTGTGGTCAAGTAAAGAAACTTACTATGGCTTATGCTCCTAAGAAATGGCAAAACAAGATTTTCGAAGTAACTCATATGTCAAATGAAGTATGTGGTAACTTTATTATCGGTCGTGTAATTGACTCTTTAATTATCGGTGTACTTTGCTATATTATTTTACTTGTATTCAACTTTGATTACGCTTTACTGATTGCAGTTGTAGTTGGTATTACAAATGTTATTCCATTCTTTGGACCATTCCTTGGTGCAATTCCTAGTGGCTTTATTTTACTAATGATTAACCCAACAGAATGTTTCTGGTTTGTAATTATTATTGTTCTTTTACAGCAGCTTGACGGTAATGTTATTGGTCCTAAGGTTATCGGTGACAAAATCGGTATCTCAGGTTTCTGGATTTTATTCAGTGTTATTGTAGGTAGTGGTTTATTCGGTGTAGCCGGTATGCTGATGGGTATTCCTGCTTTCGTTGTAATTTACAACCTACTTGGCAAAGATGTAAACAAGAAACTTCTTAGAAATAAAGAGTATATTTCTAAAGAACCTTTAGATAAAAGCAAAAAGTCTGAGAAAGTTAAAGAAAATTAAAGGTTGACAAAATTTCTTTAGTGTGTTAACATATTAGCACACTAAAGTGTGAGGTAATTTATGAGAAAGAATTTAATGATTACACCGGAGGGTACAAAGGACTACTTGTTTGAAGAATGTATCACCTCTTGCGATGTACAGGAAAAGATTAAGAATTGTTTTGTAAATAGGGGCTATTCAAAGGTAGATACTCCTTGTATTGAATTTTATGATTTGTTTTCTTTGGAGGACTCAGGTTATCCACAAGAAGCAATGTTTAAGACAACTGATAATAAAGGCAGACTAATGGTTATGCGTCCCGATTCAACATTACCTATTGCAAGAATGGCAGCAACTCGTCTAAAAAATTACGATTTGCCTCTAAGACTTTATTACGGTCAGTCCGTTTATCGTAACAATCCTACTTTGCGTGGTAGAAGTAATGAAATTATGCAGATGGGTGTTGAACTTATCGGTGCAACAGGTAAGAGGGCAGACCTTGAAATTTTAACAACTGCTATTGACTGTCTGTCAGCTAATGTTGATGATTTCCGTATTGAAATCGGTCACGCTGATGTATTTAACGCATTAGTAGAAAGACTAAATGTAACTGCTGAAACTGCTGAAGCTATTCGAGTAAGTATTGAAAGCAAGAATTATTCAGCCCTAAATACTATCCTTGATAAACTTCCTAAAAGTTCAGATGTTGAAGCTATCAGAAAGTTACCAAGACTATTTGGTGGTGTTGAAGTAATTGATGAAGCTTTAAATCTATGTAATGATGAAAAGGCAGTTAAAGCATTAAACTACCTAAAAGAAATATTTGAAGATTTATCAAAACTTAACCTTGGTGACAAGATTATTATAGACCTTGGTATTGTTCAACAGACTAACTACTACAGTGGTATTGTTTTTACGGCTTTTGTAAACGGTATCGGTGATGAAGTTATTTCGGGTGGTAGATACGACAAACTAATGGAAAACTTTGATTTCCCTACAGGTGCTGCCGGTTTTGCAGTTAATGTAGATGACCTTGTTGAAATTAAGTTAAAAGATAGCAACAAAGACGAAGCTCCTATTCCGGAAATTCTTGTTTGTGCAAAAGATGGCTTTGAAATCACAGCTATTGAAAAAACAAAAGAACTTGTTAATCAGGGCAAAAATGCAGTGTTTAGCGTATTTGAAACAATTGAAGAAGCTAAACAGTATGCAGACAAAACAAGAGTAAAGGAACTATTAGTTGTAGGTGAATGATATGCAGCCATTAAGAATAGCCTTAACAAAAGGCAGACTTGAAAAGGATACAATAAAATTATTTCAAAAGATAGGTTACAACTGTGATGCAGTTATCAATAAGGGCAGAAAGCTCATCCTTCCAATTGGTAACGGCGAAATCGAAGTTGTCCTAGCTAAAGCAGCCGATGTTATTACATATGTTGAAAATGGAGTTTGTGACCTTGGTGTTGTTGGCAAAGATACAATTCTTGAAAACGGTCATTGTTTCTATGAACTACTTGACCTAGGTTTTGGTAGATGTAAGTTTGCAGTAGCAACACAAAAGGGTAAAGACCTTTATGGTGGATACAAAGCACTAACAATTGCTACTAAGTATCCTAATGTTACAAGATCATTCTTTGAAGAAAAAAATATGGATGTTCGTGTAATCAAAATTGAAGGTTCTGTTGAACTTGGACCACTTATCGGTTTAAGTGATGCAATTGTGGATATTGTTGAAACAGGTTCAACTTTAAAAGAAAACGGACTTGAAGTTGTTGAAGATGTTTGTCCAATCTCAGCAAGATTAATTGCTAATGTTGCAAGTCTAAAACTACACAAAAAACAAATTGAAGAACTTGTTGATTTAATAAGTAAGGAGATTGATGCTTAATGTATATTATTCCTGCGATTGATATTAAAGACGGTAACTGTGTTCGCCTACAAAAGGGTGACTACAATACAGTTAAAAAAGTTGCTGAAAACCCATATATTACTGCTAAGTCATTTAAAGATGCCGGTGCAAGATACCTACATATGGTTGATCTTGATGGTGCAAAAGACGGTAAAATGCAAAACGCCGAACTAATTTGTGATATTGCAAAGTCTTGTGGTATGCTTGTTGATGTTGGTGGTGGTATTCGTGACCTAAAGGCTATTGAATATTACCTAAATAACGGTGTCAACCAAGTTGTTTTAGGTTCAGTTGCAGTTAAGAACCCTCAGATTGTTATTGATGCAGTTAGGAATTTTGGTGACAAAATTATTGTTGGTATTGATGCAATGGACGGTATGGTAAAGTCAGAGGGTTGGATTGACGGTAGCGATATTTACTACACAGAACTTGCCAAGAGAATGGAAGATGTTGGTGTAGAAAAGTTTATCTTTACCGATATTAGCCGTGACGGTATGCTAACAGGTCCTAACCTTGTTCAGCTTGAAGTGCTAAGTAATTCTGTAAGTGCTGACATTGTAGCAAGTGGTGGTGTATCAGATTTAACAGATATTAAGGATTTAATGAGTCTTAATATTTTTGGTGCAATTTGTGGTAAGTCAATTTATGAAGGTACACTTAATTTACCAAAGGCTATTAAACTAACAAGAGGTTAATTATGGAAAATAACTTAGATAAGTATTTTGTTAAGTCAGACTTAATTCCGGCAGTAGTTCAAGAGAAATCTACAGGTGAAGTCCTTATGGTTGCTTGGATGAACAAGGAGTCTATGGCTAAAACACTTGAAACAGGCTATACTTGGTTTTGGAGTAGAAGTCGTCAGGAACTATGGAATAAAGGTGCAACATCAGGCCATCTTCAAAAGGTTGTTGAAATTTATTCCGATTGTGATGATGATACTTTATTAGTAACAGTAGAACAAACAGGTGCTGCTTGTCATACAGGTAACCACAGTTGTTTCTTTAAGAAAATTTATTGATTTAATTACAAAACTGCTTTCTATTAATTTAGAGAGCAGTTTTCTTTTATAAAAAAGTGGGTACTGAAAATCAGTACCCATAATTTTTTAACTTGCATTCTTTAGTTGTAGTCTTAATTTATCACTAATCATAGCAATAAATTCACTGTTAGTTGGCTTGCCTCTTGAGTTGTGGATAGTATATCCAAAGTAGGAGTTAAGCACATCCACATCACCTCTGTCCCAAGCAACTTCAATTGCATGTCTAATAGCCCTTTCAACTCTACTGGAAGTTGTTTCATACTTTAGTGCAACTGATGGATACAGTTCCTTAGTAACTGCATTGATGATTTCAGGCTTTTCAATAGACATAAGTATTGAATCTCTTAGGTAGTGATAACCCTTAATATGTGCAGGTACACCGATTTGGTGAAGAATCTCAGTAACCTTTACTTCAATGTTAAGGTTGCTTTGATAACCTTGGTTGTTCATAATGTTCTTTGTGTTCATTAACATAGTAATATTTTCAGTAAGGTCGTTAATGTTGTAAGGCTTTAGCACAAAGTAAGATGCACCATTGTTCATAGCCTCTTGTTCAAGCAAAGCACTTCTATAGTTAGAAAATGCAATGAAAAGTGGGGAACAGTTGCTTTCATTTCTAATGTGACGCATAACGCTTATTCCATCTAGTCTTGTTAGGAACAAGTCGAAAAGTACCACATCAGGGTGTATCTCGTTAATTTTGTTTAGTAGTTCTTCACCATCTTTAGCAGAGTAGTGAACTGAAAAGTTCTTACTGTTGAGAAAACGGAGTGTTTCCTCATCAAATTCATTTGGTTCTTCTGTGAGAAGTAGTTTGATTTTATTCTCCATGAAAATTCTCCCTTGTTAATTTGTTGAGATAATCATACCATATTATGGTAAATATATCAAGGGTTTACACTTAAATTTTTTTCAAAAAATTAATTTAAATCTCAACATATTGTGTCACCACTACCCACTATATTACAAAATACCCCAATAATATGCCGTTTCTACAATTTTTTATTTTGACTCATCTATCATTGTTTCAGCAAGAATACCATAACCTTTTTCAGGATTATTGACAAATACATGGGTAACTGCACCAATAAGTTTACCATCTTGTATTATAGGTGAACCACTCATACCTTGTACAATGCCACCTGTTTTTTTCAGTAACTCTTTGTCCGTAACTTCAATTGTAATTTCTTTCATTTTGTCAAAGAAGAAGTGACATTCCGGTTTAATATATACTTTGTAGAATTTAGGGTTAGAACCCTCAACAGTTGTGTAAATGTAAGCAGTTCCTTTTTTAACTTCTTCCTTAGTAGCAACTTTATATTCTTTGTAGGAAGTTTCTATTTCTTTATTACAGAACAGCCCATATTCTGAATTATAATAAGCCTTACCGATTTCATCATCTAAGAAATATCCGTTAAGTCCACCGGCATAGCCACTTTTTGCTTTGTCAACACTTTGAATAATTGCAGGACAAATGTCACCCTCAGCCATAGGTAGTAGGTTAGTTGATTCTTTATCACAAATACCGTGACCTAAACAAGCAAAAGTATTATTGTTTGTATCATAATAAGTTATAGTTCCTATACCTGCACAACTGTCTTTTATCCAAATACCTACTGTATAATTACCATTGTGATTTTCAGGTTTAATGTTTAAGTCAATAATTTCATAATCTCTGTTAATAGTAAACTTAATAGTTTGATTTTTATATTCTTCAATTTTATTTCTTACAACTTCATTATCCTTAACTTTCTCATTATTAATACCTATTATAATGTCATTAACCCTCATACCGGCCTTATCAGCAGGAGAATTTTCTCTTACTTTGGTTACTAAAGCACCCTCTGAATAAAATTTAATTCCAAAAGGTTGTCCACCGATTTGTACTGTTTTATTTTTTAAGTCACTACTTGTCGCAATAGCATTTGATGGATTTATAGTATTATATACTCCTAATATAGCCACAATAGCTATTATAAATGAAATAACTTTTTTCATAACCTCACCTTTATTTATATGTCATACTATTATTTTTTCTTGTTTTATAGTATAATAGTTTGGAAATAGTATTGATAAAATATTATTTTGGTAGTATTATTTTTTTAGTGCTGATTTTCAGTACAGAAGTTCCAAATTTTTTATTTAATGGGTGCTATATGAGTGAAGAAAAAATTTTTACAGGTTTAACTACCCAAGAAGTTGACAAGAGAGTTTCAGAGGGTAAGGTTAATGTTGATACCTCAAAACCGGAAAAAACCTTGGGAAATATTTTATTTAAAAATATTTGTACATTATTTAACTTGTTGAATGTTGTTCTTGCTTTAGCAGTTTTTCTTGTTGGTTCATACAAGAATATGCTTTTTATCGGTGTTGTATTTTTCAATACAATAATCGGTATTGTGCAAGAAATTCGTAGTAAAAAAGCAGTTGATAAACTGTCTATTATTTCCGGTAACAATTCAAAGGTTATCAGAAACGGTGAAACAATAGATATTAATAATGAAGATATTGTTCTTGATGATTTGCTTTCATTAAGCAGAGGTAACCAAATTCCAACTGACTGTGTTGTTGTTGACGGTGAGTGCTTTGTAAATGAAAGTATGCTTACCGGTGAAAGTGAATTAATTAGGAAAAAAGTCGGGGACAAGCTAATGTCCGGTAGCTTTATTAACTCAGGACAATGTATCTCAAAGGTTGTTGCAGTAGGTGACGATAATTATGCTGCAAAGCTAAATAATTCTGCTAAGTATTATAAAGAAAATAATTCTGAAATTTTCAGAACTATTAAAAAAATTATTAAAGTAGTAACTTGTATTTTAGTTCCATTGGGTACAATACTGTTTTTACATCAGTTATTATTCTTAAATGTTTCATTGGAAGATGCAGTTGTTAAAACGGTAGCAGCACTTATAGGTATGATTCCTGAGGGACTTGTACTTTTGACTAGTACAGTTCTTGCTGTTTCTGTTATAAGACTTTCTAAGAAAAATGTTCTTGTTCAAGACCTTTATTGTATTGAAACACTTGCAAGAGTAGATACTCTTTGTCTAGACAAAACAGGTACACTGACTTGTGATGAAATGATTGTTGAGGATATTATTCCCCTAAGTGACTATACTTATGATGATGTGCTAAATATTCTTTCTGATTTTGCAAATAATAGTATTGACTACAACAGTACAATGAATGCAGTTAGGGATAAAATTGATGGCTACCATTACGAAAAAGCAGTTTCAGTAGAAGCCTTTTCTTCCGAAAAGAAATGTTCTTCTGTTACTTTTAGTGATAGGAAGATTCTCTGTGGTGCAGGTGAATTTATCCTTAATAAAGATGAAAATGATATTCTAACTGTTATTAAAGAATATGAAAACAACTACAGAGTTCTAACCTTTGTAATGATTAAAGGTGATACAAGAACACCTATTTGTAATGTATTGTTGAGAGATAAACTTCGTGAAAATGCTAAAGAAACCTTAAAGTATTTCAAAAAACAAGGTGTTAATATTAAGATTATTTCAGGTGACTCAGTAAATACTATTGTGAATATTGCCAGAATTTTTAATATTGATAACTACGATAAAGCTATTGACTGTAGCACTTTAAAAACTGATGAAGATATTAAAAAAGCGTCAGAAGAATATACAATCTTTGGTAGAGTAACTCCTCAACAAAAAGAAAAGCTGATTTCATCATTACACGATAATGGTCATTCAGTAGCTATGACAGGTGATGGAGTAAATGATGTATTAGCTTTAAAAAAAGCTGATTGTTCGGTAGCAATGGCATCAGGTAGTGAGGCTGCTAAGTGTGTATCACAAATTGTACTTGCTGATAATGACTTTTCATCAATGCCACATATTGTTGCTGAGGGTAGAAGAACAATTCAGAATATCCAAAGAAGTTCATCACTGTTTTTAGTTAAAAATATTTTTTCAATTTTACTTTCTGTTTTAGTTATTATTTTTGGTATGTCCTATCCATTCCAATCAATTCAACTTTCATTTGTCGGAGGACTTACCATCGGTATTCCGTCATTTATATTAGCTATGGAATATAACAATAACAGAATTACCGGAAACTTCTTTGTAAACATAATCTGTGGTGCAATACCTGCCGGTTTAACGGTAACCTTAAATTCTATATTGGTTATGACTTTAGGTTATCAACTTGGATTTAATACCCAAACACTTGAAACCATTTGTATTATGGTAACTGCTTTTGCTTTGTTTGCACTAGTAGTAAAGATTTCTTTACCGTTTAATAAGCTAAGACTTTCTTTATCAATATTTATTTTTGTTTGCTTAGTGTTAGGTTTCTTGTTTGGTGGCAAAATTTTAGGTACAGTACCACTAAATTATAATTCTTCTATGTTTTTATTATGTTCAGTTGCTTTCACAATAATGGTATTTATTATTCTTACTTTCATTACAAATGCTATTAAGAAAAAGATAGTTGACAAAAATTAATAAATAACAAGATAGCACAACATGAAGTTGTGCTATTTTTGACTTAAATTTAACTTTTTTATACATAATTAATGTGGTATAATAAATATAAAAATAATTGAGATGATATATATGAATTTTACTTTACCTAAAAATGTTTTAAATATAATTTCAAAAATGGAGTCAAATGGTTTTCGATGTTATACAGTTGGTGGTTGTGTAAGGGATATGATACTTGGTTTAACACCTAAGGATTATGACTTAACCACAAATGCAAAACCGGATGAAATTATTTCAATATTCAAAGATTACAAAATTATTGATGCCGGAATAAAGCATGGCACAGTTGCAGTAATTATTGATAATGAAGTTTATGAAATCACAACCTATAGAATTGATGGAGATTATGAAGATAACCGACATCCTAAGAATGTAGAGTTCACCACTTCACTTAAAGAAGACTTAGCAAGAAGAGATTTTACAGTAAATGCTATGGCATATAACCCAAGTGAAGGTGTAATTGACTATTTCAACGGTCAAGAAGATTTAAAGTATAAGGCTATTAGATGTGTTGGTGAACCGGATAAAAGATTTAAGGAAGATGCATTAAGAATTTTAAGAGCATTAAGGTTTGCATCAACTTATAACTTTTCAGTAGAATTTAATACATATAACGCAATTGCAAAGAATAAAGAACTATTAAATAATATTTCTAAAGAAAGAATTGCAACAGAACTTGTAAAAACTTTGTGTGGTGAAAATTGTAGTTATATTCTCAGAAGATTTAAAGATGTATTTGCAGTTATCATTCCTGAAATTTCTACAATGTTTCATTATGACCAAAACACACCACACCATAACAAAACTTTATGGAAACACACAGTTTCTTGCGTTAAGCATATTGACAACGACCCAATCTTAAGAATGACAATGTTACTTCATGATATAGGTAAACCTATGTCAGAAAACAAAGATGAAAATGGTGTCTCTCATTTTAGAGGTCACGAAAAAACCGGTGCAGGTATTGCAAAGATAATTTTGGAAAGACTTCGTTACCCAAAAGATTTTACTGAAACTGTGGTTAATTTAATTTCAATTCACGATTTAAGAATTCAGCCTGACAGAATTATAATTAAGAAAGTATTGAAAAATATCGGTTCAGATAATTTTTCAATGCTTATGAAAATTCAAATGGCTGATGTACTTTCTCAGTCATCATACCATCAACAAGAAAAGGTTGATAAACTGAATAAAGTTAATAGTATCTTTCGTGATATTATGGATAATGATGAATGTTTTAGCTTAAAGTATCTTAAAGTCAATGGCTCGGACCTTATGGGTTGTGGAATGTCAAAAGGCAAGATAATAGGGGATACACTTAATCTTTTGCTTAATAAAGTTATTGAAAATACTTTAATTAACGATAAAGAAATTTTACTTCAATATGTTAGGAAAAATGTAATATAAATAAAAAAGGAGATGCATTAGCATCTCCTAAATTTTTGCCTATTTAAATTGTAACAGATAATTAAATCTGACTTACACCTGTTTCCTTAGCAGCCTTAATAACAGCTTCAGCAACAGCCTTGCCGATTCTCTTATCAAATGCTTCCGGTAGAATATACTCAGCATTTAGTTCATCATCAGAAATTAGGTTTGCAATAGCATAAGATGCAGCAACTTTCATTTCTTCATTGATTTCCTTTGCTCTACAATCCAAAGCTCCTCTAAAGATACCTGGGAAAGCAAGTACATTGTTAATCTGATTAGGGAAGTCACTTCTACCTGTACCAACTACAGCAGCACCGGCATTCTTAGCCTTATCAGGCATAATTTCGGGTGTAGGGTTAGCCATAGAGAAGATAATAGGGTCATTAGCCATACTCTTCACCATTTCTTCAGAAACAATGTTAGGAGCACTTACACCGATAAATACATCAGCATTTTTCATTGCATCAGCTAGGTTACCTGTCTTTTTACTTCTGTTAGTAGCCTTTGCAATTTCCTTATGTGCATCCTTAAGAGTATCATCATCTTCACAAAGAATACCGTTAATATCGCACATTGTAACATTCTTAAAACCAATGTTTAGCAGATGCTTACAAATAGCAATACCGGCAGAACCTGCACCGTTAATTACAACCTGTACATCTTCAACATTTTTCTTAACTACCTTTAGTGCGTTAAGTAAACCGGCAGCAACAATAATAGCAGTACCATGTTGGTCATCATGGAATACCGGAATGTCACATTTTTCTTTTAACTTCTTTTCAATTTCAAAGCATCTAGGTGCTGCAATATCTTCAAGGTTAATGCCACCAAAGCTACCACTGATAAGATAAACTGTGTTTACAAATTCATCAACATCTTTAGTTCTAACACAAATAGGAAAAGCATCAACATCAGCAAATTCCTTGAATAATGCACATTTACCTTCCATAACAGGCATACCTGCCTCAGGACCAATGTCACCTAGACCTAAGATAGCAGAACCGTCAGTAACTACTGCAACAAGGTTGTTTCTTCTTGTTAGTTCAAATGACTTGTTGTAGTCCTTATTAATTACAAGGCAAGGTTCAGCAACACCTGGAGTGTAAGCCAGTGACAAATCTTTGCTACTATTAACCTTAACTCTGGAAACAACTTCGATTTTGCCGTTCCATTCATAATGCTTTTGTAAAGATTCTTGTCTAATATCCATATTGTAATCCTCCATTAAAATCTTATTATATTATACAACTTATTATAAATTCATTCAATATGTTTGACAAAATATTATTTTTCTATTAAAATATAGTAGCAACTAGATTGAATAGCTACGGTTAGAAGCGAAAGCGACTATCCGAGGAAAGTCCGAGCTCCATAGAGCAATGATAACGGCTAACAGCCGCCGGGGGTGACCCTAGGGATAGTGCAACAGAAAATTACCGCCACTTATGTGGTAAGGATGGAAAGGCGAGGTAAGAGCTCACCGGTAATATGGAGACATATTAGCCGTGTAAACCCTATTTGGAGCAACACCGTGGAGGGACATAATGCTTGCTCGGCAGTCCCGGGGAGGTGGCGTTGAGCAGTTGTGGTAACACACTGCCAAGATAGATGGCTATTCACGACAGAACTCGGCTTATAGATTTGGTTGCTAAGGGTCATTATGACCCTTATTTTTTTGCTATTTATATTTCTTTTAAATAATTTTCTATAAGAAAATTACAAAAATATTACAAAATATCACTATCTTGTAATATAATTCGATAAAAAGTATCATTTTTTTAAATTTATTTACAAAAAGGTCTTGTTTTTTTTCTTTTATAGTATTATAATATGTTCATAATGAATTTAAAGAATTTTTTTAAAGAATATTTTAAAAGAATTATTTATTAGAATTATTCAAAAGAATTACTTTAAAGAAAAATAATTATGTAAATGGGGAGAATATTATGAGGCTAAGAAAACAAAACTTAGGCGACAGAAACCTAATTGGTGCTCGTGTTGAATCTGCAAGAAAAAAGAAGGGAATGAAGCAAAAGGAACTTCTTGCACAGTTGCAGGTCAACGGTGTGGATATGAATGCATCAGGTCTTTCTAAGCTGGAAGGTCAAATCCGTTATGTAACAGATATTGAACTTGTTGCATTAGCAGATATTTTGGAAACTTCTGTTGACTCACTTCTTGGCAGAGAATAATTTTAAGTAGAACGGTGACTTTGTCACCGTTTTTTTGCGTTATTTGCATAAAATAATTGAAATTTTCTTTACATTTGGTATAATAATATAGTATGTATTTAGGAGGTTGAACCTTATGACAAAAATTGATAACTTTTTTGAAAGTATAAAGGATAAGAAAGTAGCATTTTGTGGACTTGGTATCAGCAACTTTCCTGTTATGGAAATGTTCGTAAACAAGGGTATTGATGTTACTGCTTGTGATAGAAGAAATTTTGAGGACCTAGGAGATAACGCTAAGAAAGCAGAAGAACTTGGTGTTAAACTTTCTTTAGGTGATAATTACCTAAAGAATCTTGATGTTGATATTGTTTTCAGAACACCCGGTATGAAGTATTATATGGATGAACTTGTTGAAATGCGTAATCGTGGTGTTGTTGTAACTTCAGAAATGGAACTTTTCTTTGAACTTGCCGACTGTCATATTATTGCAGTTACAGGTTCTGATGGTAAGACAACAACAACTTCTATTGTTTCAGAATTTCTAAAGGCTGCCGGTAAAAAGGTATTTTTAGGTGGTAATATCGGTAAGCCACTTTTACCTGAAATTGAAAGTATTACTAAGGATGATTATGCAGTTGTTGAACTTTCTTCATTCCAGCTAATCTCAATGAAAGAAAGTCCTGAAATTGCTATTGTAACAAATGTTTCACCAAATCACCTTGATATACATAAGGATATGCAGGAATATGTTGATGCCAAGAAGAATATTCTTCTTCATCAAAATGCTTTCTCAAAGACTGTACTTAACCTTGATAATGAAATTTCAAATTCATTTTCAAGTGAAGTTCGTGGTCAACTAGTTAAGTTTAGCAGAAGAAATACAGTTACAAACGGTGCTTATCTAAAGGATAACAAGATTGTTTATTCCGATTACGGTAAGGAAACAGAGATTATTGATATTAAAGATATTTTCATTCCGGGTATGCACAATGTTGAGAACTATATGGCTGCTATCTCAGCAGTATGGGGTATTGTTGATGTTGATACTATCGTTAAAGTGGCAAAAACATTCCAAGGTGTAGAACATAGAGCAGAATTTGTAAGAGAGTTTAATGGCGTTAAGTATTACAACGATTCTATTGCATCTAGCCCAACAAGAACTGCATCAGGTACACTTTCACTATATGATGAAAAAATTATTATTATTGCCGGTGGTTATGACAAGAATCTTAACTATGATGAACTAGGTGAAGTTATTTGTAAGAAGGTTAAAATTCTTATCTTAATGGGCAATACTGCTGATAAAATTGAAACTTCAACTAAAAAAGCACCTAGTTACAGTGAGGGCAACCCTGTAATTTATCGTGTATCTAATATGGAAGAGGCAGTTAAAAAGGCATCTGAAGTTGCAGTCAAGGGTGATATTGTATCTCTTTCTCCTGCAAGTGCAAGTTTTGATTTGTACAAGAACTTTATGGAGAGAGGTATTCACTTCAAGAACCTTGTTAAAGAATTGAAATGATAAAATATCTGTTTGATGACACAAAATATAAGAATGTTACAGCTAAGCTAAAAGATAAGGATGTATTTTTCACCAGAATAAATGTACTGTATAAATCTTATGGGCTTAACTGTGACTTTCTTGATATATGGTATCAGTCTTTTAATGAAGATTATGTTTCGCTGATTTCAAGGTTAGATAATCAGTTTATTTTATTTTTAACAGAAAATTCTAACATACAGGAAATTGAAGAATTTCTCAATGTGTTAGGGTTTTCTCATCTTTTGTTTAATGAAAAATATTCTCTAAGTTTTAATTCTTGTAAGTCAGAAACAGGCTTAATTATGAAAAGAGAATTTATTAATAACAATGTAAAAGAAAACAATTGCTTTTTTTCTACTGAGACTGAATATAAAGATGTTTTTAACTTCTTTAATAACTGCAATTCAACTGTTGTAAAAATTGCTGATTATGGGTATTTTGCAACTGATTTACATTCCAAAGTTAGAGTAAATTGTAGTAAAATTTATTCACTTAATCTAAAAGATAAAATAGTTTCTTGTGCAATAATAACAGGTGATGAATATAGTAAAATAATTTCACCAATTGCCACACTACCTCAGTATAGAAATAATGATTATGCAAAAAGCCTTTTAAATAATGTAAAAGAAGACAACTTATATTTATTTTGTGAAGATGATTTAAAAGAATGTTATACCAAAATGGGTTTTAATATAATAGGAAAATGGAAGGAAATACATAGATGAATTTTTTTGATTTAGATAGTAAAATTCTAGAACTATCTGAAAAAGCAATGGAACAGTGCAAAACTCAGTTCCAAGAAATAGAGAGAATACAAGAATATAACCAGAACAAAATGCTAAAGGCATTCCAAACTTGTGGTGTGTCAGAAAGCCACTTTGCTGATAGTACAGGTTATGGCTATAGTGATAGAGGTAGAGAAGTTCTTGATGAAGTATATGCCACTGCTTTTGGTGCAGAAGATGCAATAGTAAGACAAAGTTTTCAGTCAGGCACTCACGCATTAACAGTTGCTTTATTTGGTATGCTAAGACCCGGAGATACTATGCTTTCTGTTGTAGGTATTCCTTACGATACAATCAGAAGTGTAATCGGTATTGAGGGCAATTACTCAGGTTCATTAAAGGACTTTGATATTCATTATGACGAAGTACCATTAAAGGATAATGAAGTTGATTATGATGCTTTAATTGAAAAGCTAAAGTCAAAGCCTAAAATGGCTTATATTCAGCGTTCAAGAGGTTATTCTCTAAGAAGAGCATTAACTATTGCTGATATTAAGAAAATTGCTGAAATAGTTAAGAGAGAGTCACCTGAAACTATTGTTATGGTTGATAACTGTTATGGTGAATTTGTTGAAGAACTAGAACCAACTCAAGTTGGTGCAGATATTATGGCAGGTTCTTTAATTAAGAATGCCGGTGGTGGTATTGCTCCAACTGGTGGTTATATTGCCGGTAGAAAAGATTTAGTTGAAATTTGTAGTTACAGACTTACAACACCAGGTACAGGTAGAGAACTAGGTGCCACAATCAGCACAAAGAGAGAAATGTTCCTAGGTGCATTTAACTCACCACATATTACAGGTGAAGCTATGAAAACAGCAGTTTTTGCCAGTACATTGTTTACATTAATGGGTTATGGTGTATCTCCAACAATGGATGAAAAAAGAGGAGATATTGTACAAGCTATTCTTCTTGAAAATGAAGAAAACCTTATTGCCTTTTGTGAGGGTATTCAAGCCGGTTCACCGGTTGATAGCTATGTAACACCTGTACCGGATGATTTACCGGGATATGATAGCAAGGTTATTATGGCTGCCGGTACATTTACTTTAGGTTCAAGTATAGAGCTTTCTGCTGATGCACCACTTAGAGAACCTTTTGCAGTATGGATGCAAGGTTCATTTAACTTCCATTGTGGTAAAACAGGTGTACTTATTGCAGCAGATAGAATTTTAAAGAAAAATAAGTAATATGAATTTTGAAAGTTTAGTTAAATCTATTACAGAAATATTTAGTGAAGAACCTGATAAACCCTTTAAAAATGATAATGTTTCTACTGTATTTAGGCATAGTAACAATAACAAATGGTTTGCTTTATTGATGAAAATCCCTAAGAATAGATTAGGTGAGTATTCTGATAAAATAGTAGATATAGTTAATGTAAAATGTGAACCAATAATGATAGGATCACTTTTAGAAGAGAAAGGTTTTTATCCTGCATATCATATGAATAAAGAACATTGGATAACAATATGCCTTGATGGTTCTGTTGATGATGAAAAAATACTTTCTTTAATAGATATTAGCTACGATTTAACAGTAAAATAAGCATAAAAAAAGTCCTTAACAATCAACTTGTTAAGGACTTTTTTTATGTTCTTTTGTTTCTTAAATATTTAAAGAATTTATCAAAAAGTTCAAGTGACTCCTTTTCTTTAAAGCCACCTTCATAAGTAACTTTAAAATTTTCTTTCATATTAAATACATTGATTACAGAACCACAAGCACCGTACTTTTTATCATATGCACCAAAATATACATTAGGTATTCTGGCATTAACTATAGCACCGGCACACATAGGGCAAGGTTCCATTGTTACATACATTTCACATTGCCAAAGTCTCCAACCGGATAACTCTTTACAAGCATTATCTATTGCAATAACCTCAGCATGATGAAGTGCATTTTTAGTTTTTTCTCTTGTATTGTGAGCTTTAGCAATTACAAAACCATCTTTAACAATTACTGCACCAACAGGAACTTCATTTTCGTCTAAAGCCAACTTAGCTTCCTCTAGTGCAATATCCATAAACTTTTCATTATACATAATTAAAAACCTAATAAAGTAATAAATGCTTCAATAATGAAGAATGAAAGAAGAATTATAGTGCCGGGATTAGCAAAGAATTGAACTATTCTATCCTTAGCACCTAAACTTACAATAGATTTATTTCCAAATTTAAAGTTAAGACCTTTTTTTACAAGTAAAACTATTGAAATAAAGCCCAGTAGTGTAAGTGTAAAAATAACTACCGATGAAATTACAGAATACAAATTGTCACCAACATAGTTAGCTACAATATCAATAAGTACCGATGTACCATTATTAAGTAGATGTAAAACCATAGCCGGTATAATTGAATTTGTCTTTACAACTATAAATCCACAAGCTAAACCTACAATAAATGCAAATGGAATTTGTACAAAGTTACCATGCATAAACCCAAATAGGAGAGAAGACATTAAAATTGAAAAGCCATCACCGAATTTTCTAAATGAATTTAAGATAACACCTCTAAATATAAATTCCTCAGTTAAAGCAGGAATAATTGCAATACATATAAAGTAAATAACTTGGTCAAGAGGTGTCTTAGTTGTAAATTCAACACCGGTTGTATTTGTTAATCCAAATATACTTAAATTATTGTTCAGTAGGCTAACTGCAATATTTGCAACAGTACAAATTGCATATCCACCTAATACCAATAATAAAGGATTATATTTCTTATTACTGTTAACCGGAATAACTTCACTGAATTTGTAACGAAATATTAAGCAAAATACAAATGGTACAACAAAGAAACCGGCAAATTCTCCTAAACCATTAATAATGTAGTCATAAGAAGAATAACTATTTTGTATTCCTGTAGCAGTAAGAGAAGTATCTTTGCTGAAAAAACTTATAAACATAAATAGTACAGTAGCTGCAATATTCATAAATATAATTGCAATAAACAACATAAAGGAAAGTTTGTTGCTTTCTTTTCTTATCATTTTTTTCTCTTGATTTATTTGATAATTGTGGTACAATTGTTGTTGAAAAAAGTTATTCATTTTGTCTACCTCGACTTTCGTTAGTATCATATTATCAAATTTCTAATTAATTGTCAAAAAGGTATTGACAAATTAAATGCTTTTATATATAATAATTGAGTAAAAGAAAGAAAGGCAGTTATGCTTTCACCTACGGGGTGCCGTCTGCGTGGGTTAATACTTACAGTTTTTTACTGATGCGTATTAGAGTGGACGGAGTTTATCTGTCCACTTTTTTAATTTATTTTGGAGGTGCTCGACAATCAGCAACAAGAAACTACAGATTAACGAAGAAGTCCGTGATAAGGAAGTAAGACTAATTGGTGCCGAAGGCGAACAGCTAGGTATTATGTCTTCAGAAAAAGCTTTCAATATAGCAATGGAGAGTAACCTTGACTTAGTTAAGATTGCTCCACAGGCAAAGCCACCTGTTTGCAAAGTAATGGACTATGGCAAGTATCGTTTTGAACAAGCTAAAAGGGAAAAAGAAAATAAGAAGAACCAGCGTACTTTTGATATTAAGGAAGTTAGACTTTCACTAAATATTGATGTGCATGACTTCAACACAAAACTTAACAATGCCCTTAAGTTTATTAAGAAAGGCGATAAGGTTAAGGTTTCAATTCGCTTTAGAGGTAGAGAGATGGGTCACCCGGAACAGGGTTATGACACAATGAACCGTTTTGCTAAAGCTTGTGAAGAAGTTGCTGTTATCGAAAAACCAGCAAAACTTGAAGGTAGAAATATGCTAATGTTTCTAGCTCCTAAGACAAATAAGTAATTTTTAAGGAGGATTTTCATAATGGGAAAGATTAAGACACATAGTGGTGCAAAAAAGAGATTTAAACTTTCTAAGAATGGTAAGGTTATCCGTGCTCATGCTAACAAGCAGCACATTCTTAACAAGAAGAACACAAAGCGTAAGAGAGGTCTAAGACAGACTTGTGTAGCTGATAAGACAAATACAGCTCAGATTAAGAAATTAATCCCTTACAAATAATTAACTTTTTGAATTTAACTTACGAAATAACGGAGGAAATATAGAATGGCTCGTGTAAAAGGCGCGATGATGACTCGCAAAAGAAGAAACAAAACATTAAAGCTTGCTAAGGGTTATTACGGTGCAAAGAGTAAGCACTTTAAGATGGCTAAGCAGGCAGTTATGAAATCTGGTAACTATGCATACATTGGTCGTAAGCAGAAGAAGAGAGATTTCAGAAGACTTTGGATCACAAGAATTTCTGCAGCTTGTAAGCTAAACGGCACAAACTACAGCACATTTATGAATGGTCTTAAGAAGGCTAACATTGACCTTAACAGAAAGATGCTTTCAGAAATCGCTATTTCTGATCCGGCAGCTTTTGCTAGCCTTGTTGAAAAAGTTACAAAAGCTTAAGTGTTATGCGTTTGAGGTTCTTACCTCAAACGCTTTTTACTATCTAAAAAAGAGGTCATTATATGAAGTTTGTTACAAGTAGAGAAAATGGTACTTTAAAGCATATTCATAAACTAGTAAAGCAGAAAAAGTATAGGAACAAGAATAAACAGTTTGTTGCAGAAGGACTAAGAACTTGCCAAGATGTTTTAATTTCTAATATTCATATTGATGTGCTACTTTGTAGTGAAAATTTCTATACAAGAAATCTTGAATTATGCAATAGACTTGAGTCAATTTCTGATGAATCAATAGTTGTACCTAACAATATTTTCAATGTTTTGTCCGATACAAAGTCACCTCAAGGTGTAATGCTTGTACTTAAAACACTTGACAAAACTGATGATATTGATAAAATTGATTATAATGGTAAGTTTGTACTTTTAGACAATGTGCAAAATCCGGACAATATTGCAACAGTATTGCGTTCTGCTGATGCTTTTTCAATCAAAGGTGTATTTATCACAAAAGATTCTTGTGATATTTATAGTCCTAAGGTTGTAAGAGGTAGTATGGGTGCAATTTTCCGTGTACCTTTCTATATTATTAATGACGCAGAAGAATATATTGAATGTGAATTTAATAAGCATGGTAGGTCTTATGCTGCTTGTTTAAAAGATACTGCCAAAACTCTAGGTGATTTTGAGTTTTCAAAGAATGCACTTGTTGTAATAGGTAACGAAGCTAATGGACTAAGTGAAATGACTATTAATGCTTGTAACTACCAAGTTATTGTACCTATGAAGGGCAAGATTGATTCTCTAAATGCCGGAGTAGCAGCTAGTATAATTATGTGGGAAATGTCAAATAATGAATAATAATCGTTATTGGATATGGCTAAGTTTAGCTCTTGGCTATGATAATCCAAAAGTTAAAAGACTTTACGAAACTGAAGAGTATAGGGATATTTCTGTATTTTATAATGGTCAGGACTTTGAATGGAGATTTTGTGGTATTTTTACCGAAAAGGAAATTAACCATCTAGAAGAAACTCCAATTGAAAAGGCTGATGAAATTATATCTAAATGCGAGAGTTTAGGTTATTCTATTTTTGCTATAGATAACGACAGATACCCTAACTGTTTGCGTAATATAGATACTCCACCGGCAGTTATATATGTTAGTGGATATTTACCCAGAGTTGATAATCTTTTAACTATTGCGATTGTAGGTACAAGAAAGGCTACAACTTATGGCAAAAAGGTGGCTTACAGTATTTCTCATAATCTTTCAAAATGTAAGGTAACTATAATTAGTGGTGGTGCAATGGGTGTTGACAGTTCAGCACATACAGGTGCATTAAACGCTGATGGTATTACAATTTGTGTTTTAGGTTGTGGTATCAATTATCCTTACCTTATGAAAAATGAGCCTATGAGAAAGGCTATAACACACAGAGGATGTTTAATTTCTGAATATCCTCCGGATACAGAGCCTTTGCCACATCACTTTTTATCTCGTAACAGAATAATCTCTGCACTTTCAAGAGGTGTTCTTGTTGTTGAAGCAGGTAAGAAAAGTGGTGCATTAGTAACAGCCGATATTGCCGGAAAAGAACAGGGCAAAGATGTTTTTGCCGTAATGGCAAACATCAATAGTGTCTATTCTGTTGGCTCAAACCAACTTATTAAGGATGGTGCTATACCTGTTACTACTTATCTTGATATTCTAAACTACTATAATGAATTTAACAATTTAGAGGTTTATGAAGATGATGAGTATGATATTCCTGACAGTACAGTGCTGAAAATTCCTGCAAAAAAGTCTAATGTAAAACCTGAAAAAGAGTTTATAAAGGGTCATAGATATGATGTAAACCTTGATGAAAATTCATCAAAGGTTTATTATGCTATTGGAAATGAACCTATACATATAGATGATTTGTCTGATAAATGCAACTTACCGGTATATAAAATTTCCGGAATACTAACAAATCTTGAACTTATGGATTTAATAGTAGTTTTACCGGGCAAACAGTATAAAATAAAGTAACTATCGGAGGATAGATAAATGTCAAATTTAGTAATAGTGGAGTCTCCTGCTAAGGCTAAAACAATCAAAAAATATCTTGGAAAAGATTATGAAGTTGTAGCATCAATGGGTCATGTTCGTGACCTACCAAAGGCTAGACTTGCTGTTGATATAAAGAAAAATTATGCTCCTAAATATGCTATTATCAAAGGTAAAGAAAAGTTAGTTGATGAATTAAAGTCACTTGCAAAAGACAGTGACAAGATTTATCTTGCAACTGACCCGGACCGTGAAGGTGAGGCTATTTCTTGGCATTTAGCATATATTTTAGGACTTGATTTAGAAGATAAAAATAGAGTTGAATTTAATGAAATTACTAAGACAGGTGTCAATAACGGTATGGCTCATCCTCGTTCTATCGACATTGACCTTGTTAATGCTCAACAGGCAAGAAGAATTCTTGACAGACTTGTTGGTTATAAGCTAAGTCCATTTGTCAGCCAAAAGATTCGTAGAGGTCTTTCTGCCGGTAGAGTGCAGTCTGTTGCTCTTAAAATTATTGTTGACAGAGAAAACGAAATCAGAGCATTTAAACCGGAAGAATATTGGTCAATTGAAGCAAAACTTTCTCCAAAGTCAAGCAGAAAAGTTTTCAATGCCTCTTTAGCACTTGGACCTGACGGTAAAAAGATTAAGATTAACAATAAAGAAGAAGCTGACAAGATTCTTGAAGAAATCAAAGATGCTGAATTTATTGTTACAAAAGTAAGAAACGGTACTCGTAAAAAGTCACCATACCCACCATTTATAACTTCAACATTGCAACAGGAAGCATCTCGTAAACTTGGCTATCAATCAAGAAGAACAATGAAGATTGCTCAGGAACTTTATGAAGGTGTTGATGTTGAGGGTTATGGTACAACAGGTCTTATCACATATATGAGAACTGACTCATTAAGAATTTCCAACGATGCAATTGCAGAAGTTACACAGTATATTAATGATAACTTTGGACCTGAATATTTACCACCAAAGCCAAGAGTATTTAAATCTCGTTCAAATGCTCAGGATGGTCACGAAGCTATTCGTCCATCAATTCCATCATTGTCACCTGATAAGGTTAAGGATAGTTTAACTATTGAACAGTATAAGCTATATAAACTGATTTGGGACAGATTTACTGCTTGTCAGATGGCTGATTGTATCCACAAAACAACTCAGGCAGAAATCAATGCCAATGACTATATCTTTAAGGCATCAGGTTACAGAGTTGACTTTGACGGTTATACAACACTTTATGTTGACAGTAATGATGCTGAAGGTACAAAGGAAAAGCAACTTCCTCCACTAGAGAAGAATATGCCTGCTAAGGTTAGAGAAATTATACCTAACCAGCACTTTACTCAGCCACCTGCAAGATTTACAGAAGCATCTCTAATCAAAGCACTTGAAGAGAACGGTATCGGTCGTCCATCAACATATGCTGCAACAATCTCAACAATTACAAGTAGAGAATATGTTAAGAGAGAAGCAAAGTCCCTTGTACCAACTGAACTTGGTGAGGCACTTGTAACTCTATTAAAAGAAAGATTCCCTAAAATTGTAAATGTTAAGTTTACTGCACAAATGGAAGAAGACCTGGATAAGGTAGAACATGGTGACGAACAATGGGTTGAACTACTTGATAATTTCTATGTTGACTTTGACAAAACCTTGAAAAAGGCTAAAGAAGATATGGAAGGTGTCAAGATTAAACTTAAAGAAGATGAAACTGACATTGTATGTGAAAACTGTGGCAGAAAGATGGTTGTCAAAGTTGGTAGATACGGTAAGTTCATTGCTTGTCCGGGATACCCTGAATGTAAGAATATCAAGAAGTTTGTAGAGAAAATCGGTGTTCAATGTCCTGAATGTGGTGGAGATGTTATTACTCGTAAAACCAAGAAAGGCAAAGTGTTCTACGGCTGTAGCAACTACCCTGATTGTAACTATATGTCTTGGTATGAACCTGTAAATGAAAAGTGTCCACAGTGTGGCAAGATTCTATATAAAAAGAAGGGCAAAAAGCAGACAATCTTCTGTGCAACTGAGGGTTGTGGCTATACTAAAGACCAATGAGTATAAATATAATAGGTGGTGGACTTGCAGGATGTGAGGCTGCATATCAAGTTGCTAAGCGTGGTATAAAGGTAAACCTTTATGATATGAAGCCTAACAAGAAAAGTCCGGCACATCATTCAGATAAATTATGTGAGCTTGTATGCTCAAACAGTCTAAAAGCAGCCAGAAAAGAAAGTGCTGCCGGTATGCTAAAGGAAGAAATGAGAATGTTAGATTCTCTGCTTATGAAGTGTGCCGATAAAAGCAAAGTACCGGCTGGTGGTGCTTTGGCAGTAGATAGAGAAATTTTCTCTAATCTGGTAAATGAAGAAATAAACAACAATCCTAATATTACTGTAATAAATGAAGAAGTTATGGAAATCCCTGATGGTATTACTATCATAGCATCAGGACCACTTACTTCCGATTTGCTTTCTGATAAAATCAAAGCTATGTTTGGTGACAGTCTTTCATTTTATGATGCAGCAGCACCAATCGTAAAGTTTGATACAGTTGATATGAACAAGGCTTTCTTTGCATCTCGTTATGATAAGGGTGACGGTGATGACTATATTAATTGTCCTATGAATAAGGAAGAATACGACAATTTTTATGAAGCACTTGTTTCAGCAGAAAGAGCACCTGTACATGACTTTGATGTAATGAATCCAAAGGTATATGAGGGTTGTATGCCAATTGAAGTTATGGCACAAAGAGGTCACGATACTATTCGTTTTGGTCCTATGAAACCTGTAGGACTTAAAGACCCAAGAACAGGTCATAGACCTTGGGCAGTAGTTCAGCTAAGAAAAGAGAACAGTGCCGGTATTATGTATAACCTAGTAGGTTTTCAAACTAACTTAAAGTTCCCTGAACAAAAGAGAGTATTCTCAATGATTCCGGGACTAGAAAATGCTGAGTTTGTACGATACGGTGTAATGCACAGAAATACTTTTATCGACTCACCAAGAATTCTTAATAGTGATTATTCTGTAAGAGAAAATAAAAATCTTTTCTTTGCAGGTCAAATTACAGGTGTTGAAGGATATATGGAATCAGCATCTTCAGGACTAATGGCAGGTATAAATGCAGCTATGAAATATATTGGAGAACAAACTGTAACTTTACCTGAATATACAATGATAGGTTCTTTGTCAAGATATATCAGTGATGAAACAGTTTCTAAATTCCAACCTATGGGTGCTAATTTAGGAGTGTTACCTGAACTTGAACAAAGACCAAGGGATAAGAAAGAGAGAGCAAAGGCTTATTCTGATAGGTCATTTGCAAAGCTAACAGAATTTATAAATTCAAGAGGTTTATGATGAAGATAGTAATTGATGCATTTGGTGGAGATAATGCACCTTTAGAAATTATCAAAGGTGCAGTTAAAGCTCAAGAGCATTTTAAAATTGAAATTTGCCTAACCGGTAATGAGAATATTATCAAAAAAGTGGCAAAAGAAAATAATATAGATATTTCAAATATTGAAATTAACCATACAGAAGATGTTATTCCTGTTGATGAAACACCTAATGCTATTATGAAAGAATACAACAATTCTTCAATGGCACTAGGTCTAAAGATGGTTGCAAATAACGAAGCAGATGGTTTTGTTTCAGCCGGTAACAGTGGTGCTTTATGTGTAGGTGGTACTTTAATTGTTAAAAGATTAAAGGGTGTCAAGAGACCCGGATTTGCACCAATCTTACCTACATTTAACGGTTCATCATTTTTGCTTATTGATGGTGGTGCAAACCTTGATGCCAGACCTGAGATTCTTCGTCAATTCGGTATCTTAGGTTCTGTATATATGGAAAAAGTAATGCACAGAGAAAGTCCAAGGGTTGCCCTTGCTAATGTTGGTACTGAAAGTCATAAGGGTGGAGACTTACAGAAAGACACCTATGCTTTACTACAGGACAGTCCTGTAAACTTTGTTGGTAATGTAGAAAGCAGAGAAATCTCCAACGGTGCTTGTGATGTGTATGTTTGTGATGGCTTTACAGGTAATATTCTACTAAAGAATTATGAAGGTGTAGCAAAGTCACTAAGTCATGCAGTTACTGATATTTTTAAGAAAAGTGTAAAGAATAAAATCGGTGCATTATTTGTATATGGTGACCTAATGAAATTTAAGGAAACTATGAATACAGATGTTTATGGTGGTGCTCCAATTCTAGGTATCAAAAAACCGGTATTTAAAGCACATGGTAGTTCTAACGCAACAACAATTTTCAATGCAGTTAGACTAACTATTGATTACATAAACGCAAATGTACCACAGGTTATTGAAGACTCATTTAATAAATTAAAAGGAACAAAATAATGGAAGAATTTGAAAAAGTAATTAACTATACATTTAAAGATAAAGAACTTTTAAAGGTGGCACTAACACATTCTTCTTATGCTAATGAGCATAAGAAGCAACACCTTAAATATAATGAGAGATTGGAATTTTTAGGTGATGCAGTACTTTCAATTTCCGTCTCTGATTATATTTTTAACAATTGTCCACAATTACCTGAGGGTGACCTTACAAAGTTAAGAGCATCTTTGGTTTGTGAAAAGAGCTTGTTTGTATTCGCAAAGAAGATTAACCTAGGCAAGTACATTTACCTAAGCAACGGCGAAAGAAAAGGTGGTGGAGCAGAAAGACCATCAATCCTTTCTGATGCTTTTGAAGCAGTTATTGCTGCTATTTATCTTGATGGTGGTATGGAAAAGGCAAGTGAGTTTGTACTTTCTTTTGTTGTACCTGAAATCAAGAACCATACAGCAGGTAAGAACTTTAAAGATTACAAAACTAAACTACAGGAAATTATCCAAAGAAATCCGGGAGAAACTTTACAGTATGAAGTTGTAGATGTTAGTGGTCCTGACCACAACAGACATTTTGTAGTTGAAGTACACCTAAACAGTAATGTAATCGGCAAAGGTGGAGGAAGAAGTAAGAAGGATGCAGAACAACAGGCTGCAAGAGAGGCTTTGGAGTTGATGGGATATTAAACATTCTAATATTTCCATTTTTGTGCCTCATAACGGTTGTCCTCATCAGTGTGTATTTTGTAACCAAAGGAATATTACAGGTCATTCATATCAACCAACTAAAGATGATGTAGTGTCTGCAATAGAAACTGCAATTAAAAGTGGTGTTGATAAGAAAAATACCGAAATCGCTTTCTTTGGTGGTAGCTTTACTGCCATTGATAGGGATTATATGGTTTCTTTACTTAATGCCACAAAGCCATATATTAATGACTTTTATGGTATTAGGTTGTCAACAAGACCTGATGCAATAGATGATGAAGTTTTAACTTTGCTTAAAAGTTATGGTGTAACTTCAATTGAGCTTGGTGCACAGTCAATGTGTGATGATGTTCTTTCTCTTAATGAAAGAGGTCATAGTGCTACTGATGTTGTAAATGCATCTAACCTTATTAAGAAATATAACATTTCATTAGGACTACAAATGATGATTGGTCTTTATGGCAGTACACCTGAAAAGGATATAGAAACTGCTGAGAAATTAATCAGTCTTTCTCCTGATACTGTTAGAATTTATCCAACAATAACTATGAAAGACACATTACTTGAAAAGTATTATAACGATAAAAAATATGTTCCATATAGTAAAGAAACAACAATAAATACTTGTGCAAAAATTCTTAAAATGTTTTATGATAAAAAAATTAATGTTATTAGAGTAGGACTTCATTATTCAGATGAACTAGTAAGTACTTCTGTAGCAGGTTTTTATCACCCTGCATTTAGAGAATTATGTGAAAGCAAAATGTTTCTTGATATGTTAGTAAATGAAATAAAAAAATACCCTCAAGGCGAATTTTCTGTTATTGTAGGTAATAAGTTTATTTCAAAAGCTATTGGACAGAAAAAGGCAAATATTAAAGTCCTTGAAGAACTGGGATACATAGTTACTTTTAAACAAAGTGATACCCTTAAGGACTTTCAGTTTATTATTAAAGAAAGAGGTGACTTATGCTACTAAAATCATTGGAATTGCATGGCTTTAAGACTTTTCCCGATAGAATAAAGCTATCCTTTGATAAGGGTATTACTTCAATTGTAGGACCTAACGGTTCAGGAAAAAGTAACATAAGTGACGCAATTAGATGGGTACTTGGTGAACAGTCAGCAAAAACTCTAAGATGTTCAAAGATGGAAGATGTTGTCTTTAACGGAACAGATAAGAGAAAAAAGACAGGCTATGCAGAAGTTACCTTGTCTATTGATAACAAAGACAGAATACTTCCTTTTGATGGTGACGAAGTAGCCGTTACAAGAAGATATTACAGAAGTGGCGAAAGTGAATATATGATTAACAAAGCCACAGTAAGACTTAGAGATATTCATGAACTATTTATGGATACGGGTCTTGGTCGTGACGGTTATTCTATGATTGGTCAAGGTAAAATTGACAGTATTGTTGCATCAAAAAGTGAAGAAAGAAGAGAAATATTTGAAGAAGCATCAGGTATTTCTCGTTATAGATATAGAAAAACCGAGGCTGAAAGAAAGCTAAAAAGTACAGAAGAAAATCTTGTCAGACTTAGAGATATTGTTGGTGAACTTGAAGACAGAGTCGGTCCACTAAAGAAACAGTCAGAAAAAGCACAAAAGTTCCTTGTACTTTCTGAAGAAAAGAAAGGTCTTGAAATTGCTTTATGGTTAAATACTCTTGATAATTCAGCAAACATTATCAAAGAACAAGATGATAAGATTGACATTCAAAGAGCACAGTATGAAAATGCTGAACAAGAACTTGCAAATATCAGTTCAGAAACAGAATCTATCTATCTAAAAAATGGTGAAATCACTTCTAAGATTGACACCATAAGAAGAAATATTTCTCAGTTTGAGTCTGAGGTTAGTAACAACAATGCCCTTATTTCTGTTGCAAATAACGACATTGAGCATAACAAAGAAACTATAACAAGACTTGAAACTGAAATTGAACAACTTGACAATTCCTTTACTGAAATTGAATCTCAAATTAAAGAGAAGAAAGAAAATGTTGAAAAGCTGAAGTTAAACATTGAAGAAAAGCAAAAGGAATATAATGAAGTATCCGAAAACCTAAATACTATTAGTGTTGATGCTTCCCGTAGTGGTGATGAGATTCAAGAACTGAATTCAAAATTAGCTGAATTATCCCAAAAGTCAGCTAATGCAAAGGTAGTCTTACTCACAAGTGATTCATCAATTAATGAACTTAATGAAAGAATAGAAAGTCTAAATTCTTCATTTTCAGAAAAAGAAAGTAATTTAGAAACTACTTCTAAAATGCTTGAAGATTATAAGGCACAGGGTAAAGACTCTGCCGAAAAGGTAGAAAAGCTTTCCAATTCTATTAAGGGTTTAGAACTAAAAATCAATAACCTAAAAGCAAGAAATGAAAATTCTAAAGGTGAGATTGACAGATTAACTCTTGATTCTAATGAAAAGCTAAGAAGAGCCAATATACTTGAAGATTTAGAAAAGAACCTTGAGGGCTTTGCTCATAGTGTAAAAACTGTAATGAACCTTTCAAGACATGGCAAAATCGGTGGTATTCATGGTCCTGTTTCAAGATTAATTAAAGTACCAACAGACTATGCAGTAGCTATCGAAACTGCTTTAGGTGGTGCAATGCAGAACATTGTTACAGGCAATGAAGAAGACGCTAAGAGAGCAATTCGCACACTAAAGGAAAACAAAGGTGGTAGAGCAACATTCCTACCTATTGCTACAATTAAACCTAGATACCTAAATGAAAATGGTATTGACAGTTGTTTTGGTTTTGTTGGTGTTGCGTCAGATTTGTGTGATTGTAAGGATGAGTACAAAGGTATTTTACAAAACCTACTTGGTAAGATTGTTATTGCCGAGGATCTTAATTCAGCAGTATCTATTGCTAAGAAGTATTCATACCGTTTTAAGGTAGTTACTCTTGATGGTCAGGTTGTAAATGCCGGTGGTTCTCTAACAGGTGGTTCTTTAAATAAACGAACAGGCTTGTTATCTCGTGCAAGTGAAATTGAAAAGTACCGTAAAGAGGCTAAAGCCCTTGCAGATAAAGCAGATGAACTTAAAGAACAGTACAGTAACAGTCAGCAAGAATTTGCAAAGTATGAAGCTGATATTTTAGGTACTAGAGGAGATTTATCTACCGAACAACAAGAACTTATTAGATTAAGAACTGAATATAAGGCTTGTCAAAATGAATATGACTCTTTAGTTAGCAGTATTGATTTTACAAAGAATGAAATTGTAGAATGTGAAAATAAAATTTCTAATCTACAAAAAGACAAAGAAACTGCCGATAAAGAATTTAGTGCATTTGAAGAAGAAATTGCAAATATAGAAAAGACAACTTCTAACCTTACAGGAAACAGACTTGCACTAACTGAAAAGAGAGAACAACTTTCAGAAAAGTTACAAAATATCAGACTTGAAATTGTAACTTTTGAAAAGGACAAAGAGGCTTTAATCAGTGAAATCAGAACATCCGAATACAACAGTCAACATCAAACTGAAAGAAAAGAGAACTTGCGTAATCAGATTGTTTCTGTAAATTCAAATATTGATATAATTAATAAGAAGATTGAAAGCTACACTAATATTTCAAACAATTATCAAGATAAAATTGCTGAATTCAATAACGCTATTGAAAAGCTAAATGGCGATAAAGAAAAGTTTGAAAAGAAAAGTGTAGAACTTAGACAGAAAGAAAAGGACCTAAACTCTACAAGAGAGGTTTCCGGCAGAGAACTTGCTCGTCTTGAAGAAAGAAAAATCAACCTGCAAAAGCAGTATGATGATATTATTGCAAAACTTTGGGATGAATATGAACTTACAAAAAGACAAGCAGAAGAAATTTCTATTGAAATTGAAAATGTTTCAACTGCAAGAAAAAGACTTAATGAAATTAAGTCCTCAATAAGAGGTCTTGGTTCTGTTAATGTTTCAGCTATTGAAGAATACAAGGAAGTATCCGAAAGATATGAATTCTTAGGTGCTCAGGTTTCTGATGTAGAAAAGTCTAAGAATGAAATCGAAAGACTTATTAATGACTTAACTAAACAAATGAAAGATGCTTTCATTGAGAACTTCCACGAAATCAATAAGCACTTTGGAGAAACATTCAAAGAATTATTTGGTGGTGGTACTGCTTCTCTTGAACTTGCAAACCCTGATGATATTCTAAACAGTGGTATTGATATTATCGCTCATCCTCCCGGAAAGATTGTTGTTCATCTAGAGGCACTTTCAGGTGGTGAAAAGGCACTTGTTGCTATTGCACTATACTTCTCAATTATGAAAGTCAGACCTGCACCATTCTGTGTTATGGACGAAATTGAAGCTGCCCTTGATGATGTTAATGTTGACAGATTTGCTCAGTATATGAGAAGAATGACAGACAGAACTCAGTTTATTACCATTACTCACAGAAGAGGCACAATGGAAGAATCTGATGTTCTTTACGGTGTAACAATGCAAGATGAGGGTATTTCTAAGTTACTTGAACTTCGTGCATCAGAAGTTGCAGCAAAGCTTGGAATGAAAGCAAACTAATTTAAGGTGGTAAAACAATGGGACTATTTAAAAAGATTAAAGAAGGTCTAAAAAAAACAAGAGATAGTGTTGTAAGTCAAATTGACTCAATGCTAAAGTCTTTTACAAAGATTGATGAAGAACTTTTTGAGGAACTAACTGAACTACTAGTAATGGGCGATGTTGGTATTCAAACAGCAGAACAGATTACCGATGAATTAAGAGTCAAAGTTAAAAAAGAAGGTATCAAAGACCCTAAAGAAATCACACAACTTCTACAAGAAGTAGTTGCAGATATGCTTAGAGGTGATGAAGAACTAAAAATTACTACTAAGCCATCTATTATTCTTGTAATCGGTGTTAACGGTGTAGGTAAGACTACAACTATCGGTAAACTTGCTAATAACCTAAAGAAGCAGGGCAAGAGTGTTCTACTTGCAGCAGCGGATACATTTAGAGCAGCAGCTATTGAACAGTTAGAGATTTGGGCTGACAGAAGTGGTTGTGATATTGTTAAGCAGAATGAAGGTTCTGACCCTGCAGCAGTTATATACGACGCTATTTCAGCAGCAAAAGCAAGAAACACAGATGTAATTATTTGTGATACTGCAGGTCGTTTACACAACAAAAAGCACCTTATGGATGAACTTGCAAAAATCGGTAGAGTTATAGACAGAGAACTTCCTGATGCAGATAAAGAGTACCTACTTGTACTAGACGCAACAACAGGTCAGAATGCTGTTAATCAGGCTGAACAGTTTAGTAAAGCAACAGGCATTACTGGTATTGTTCTTACAAAGCTTGACGGTACTGCTAAGGGTGGTGTAGTTCTTGCAATTAAGAACGGCCTAGGTATTCCGGTTAAGTATATTGGTGTTGGTGAACAGATTGATGACCTACAAGAATTTGTTCCGGAAGATTTTGCAAAAGCACTGTTTGATTTTGGTGATAAAGAATGAGAAAGTTTTTAATTGCATCTAATAATGCACACAAAGTTGTAGAACTAAACCGAATTCTAAATCCACTGGGTATTCACGCAGTTACTGCTAAGGAATGTAACATTGACCTAGGTGATGTTGAGGAAACAGGCACTACATTTGCCGAAAATGCTAAAATTAAAGCTATGTCAGCTTTTGAAAAGTCATGTATGCCTTCAGTAGCCGATGACTCAGGTTTGATGATTGATGCATTAGATGGCAGACCTGGAGTATATTCGGCCAGATATGCCGGTGAAAATGCAACTGATGAAGATAGATATAATAAAGTCCTAGAAGAAATGAAAGATGTACCGGAAGACAAGCGTACTGCAAGATTTGTTTCAAGTATTTGTTGTATTCTTGAGGATGGTACAGTTATTACAGCAGAGGGCTATAGTGAAGGTAAAATTGCATATGAACCTCATGGTACAGAGGGATTTGGTTATGATCCAATTTTCATTACTGATAGTGGCAAGTCTTTTGCAGAACTAACTTCCGAAGAAAAGGATGCTATCAGTCACAGAGGTAATGCACTAAGAATATTAAGAGAAAAGTTGTTAAAATATATTTAAGGAGTAATTATGCTAACAAGTAAACAGAGAGCATACCTAAGAGGTATTGCAAATTCAATTGATACAATTTTAATGGTTGGTAAAGGCAGTATCACAGACCAAGTTGTTAAACAGGCTGAAGATGCACTTTATGCAAGAGAAATTATTAAGGGTAAGGTTCTTGAAAATTGTGAAATCAATTCAAGACAAGTTGCTGATATTTTATCAGAAAAACTTGATTGTGATGTAGTACAGGTTATCGGTTCAAAATTTGTTCTATACAAGCCTAACCCTGATGAACCTGTAATCAAACTACCAAGAGCAAATAAGTAATGAATATTGCTATTTTTGGTGGTGCATTTAACCCAATTCACAAAGCTCATACAACTCTTGCAGAAAATGTTTTAAAGGAATGTAATGTAGAAAAGGTTATTTTTATACCGACTTTCATCAGTCCACATAAAAGTATGCAATATGCAGTTCCTTTTGAACACAGAGTGAATATGTGTAAAATAGCTACTAAAGATAATGATAATTTTATTGTTTCAACTTTAGAAGAAAATTTCAAAGGCAAAAGTTACACATACAGAACCCTTGAAGAACTAAAAAAACTTTATCCTAATGATAATTTATTTTTAGTTACAGGTGCTGATATGTACTTAACATTTTTACAATGGAAAAATCCTGATGAAATTTTCAGCTTAGCTACACTGATTACTTGTCCAAGAGATGATGGTGACTATAATTCTTTAGTAGAATATTCAAAAGTTTTGGAACAGCATAATGGCAAGTCAATAATTCTGAAAGAACCTATTATGGAACTTTCTTCAACCATTGTAAGAGATGATGTGAATGAGGCTTTTAAAAGAGATTTAATTGATAAGAATGTATTTGAATATATTAGAAATAATCAATTATATGGGGTGAAGTAATGAGTATTGAGTCTTATAAGAAGATAATCAAAGGCAGAATGGGAGAAAAAAGATATATTCATTCTGTAAATGTTGCAAAACAAGCTCAAAAACTTGCGAAAATTTATGGTTGTGATGAAGAGAAAGCAATGACTGCCGGTATCCTTCACGATGTAACAAAAGAAACACCTTTTGATGAACAGTTGAAAATTATAACAGAGGGTGGTATAATTTTGGATGAGATTGAAAAATCAAGTCAAAAATTGTGGCATCCCATTTCAGGTTCGGTATATATTCAGAAATATTTAGATATTAATGATGCTGATATTATCAATGCTATTAGATTTCATACTACCGGTAGAAGTAATATGTCTTTGCTTGAGAAAATTATTTTTGTAGCTGACTTTACCGGTGATGAAAGAAATTATGATGGTGTTGATATTATGAGAGAAAAGGCTTTAAGAAGTCTTGAAGAAGCTATGATTTATGGCTTACAGTTTACTATACAAGATCTCTCAAGCAGAGCATTGACAATTCACCCTAATGCTTTGTCTTGTTATAATGAATTAATTTTAAAGGATGAATAAAATGGATACAAAAGAACAGGCACATTTAATTGCCAAAGCACTTTCAAGCAAAAAAGGACTAGATGTGGAAGTTATCAAAATTTCTGATGTTTCAGTTCTTGCTGATTATATTGTAATTGCAACCGGTACTAGTTCAACTCATGTAAAAGCTCTGGCTGATGAGGTTGAATATCAGCTTGACGAAGCAGGTTTTTCTGTAAGTCATGTTGAGGGTCATCGTGGTAACGGTTGGATTTTACTTGATTATATTGATATTATCGTTCATGTATTTGATGACAAGTCCCGTGAATACTACAACCTTGAAAGATTGTGGGAAGACGGTACTGTTGTTAAGTTTGACGATGTAGATTAATGGAGGAATACAGTTGAAGTACAATCATTTGGTAGTAGAGCCTAAGTGGCAAAAGGCATGGGAAGAAAAGGGTTGTTTCCATGCAGAAGAAAATAGCGACAAAAAGAAATTCTATGCATTAATTGAATTCCCTTATCCATCAGGACAAGGTCTTCATGTTGGTCATCCAAGACCATATACTGCACTTGATGTTGTTTCTAGAAAGAGAAGATTACAGGGATATAATGTACTATATCCAATCGGTTGGGATGCTTTTGGTCTTCCAACAGAAAACTATGCTATTAAGAACCACATTCACCCTGAAATCGTAACAAAAAATAATGTTGCAAGATTTAAAAAGCAAATTCAGTCACTTGGTATTTCTTTTGACTGGAGTCGTGAAATTAATACAACCGATCCTGAATATTATAGATGGACTCAGTGGATTTTCCTACAGCTATTTAAGCATGGTTTAGCTTATAAGAAAGAAATGGCAGTTAACTGGTGTACTTCTTGTAAGTGTGTTCTTGCTAATGAAGAAGTAGTAAATGGCGTTTGTGAGCGTTGTGGCAGTGAAGTTGTAAGAAAAGTTAAGTCACAGTGGATGCTAAAGATTACAGAATATGCCGATAGACTTATTAAGGACCTTGATTTAGTTGATTATCCTGACAGGGTTAAGGCTCAGCAGAAGAACTGGATTGGCAAGTCAACAGGTGCTGAAGTGGATTTCAACACAACTGAGGGCGATAAACTAACAGTTTACACAACAAGATGTGATACACTATTTGGTGCTACATATATGGTTATTTCACCTGAACATCCTTGTATTGAAAAGTGGAATGACAAGATTAAGAACATTGAAGATGTTAAGGCTTATCAGGCTGAGGCTGCTAAGAAGTCTGACTTTGAAAGAACAGAATTAGTAAAAGAAAAAACAGGTGTTATGCTTGACGGTGTTAAGGCTATCAACCCTGTAAACGGTAAGGAAATTCCTATTTTCGTTTCTGACTATGTTCTGGTTTCTTACGGTACAGGTGCTATTATGGCTGTTCCTGCTCATGATACTCGTGACTGGGAATTTGCAAAGAAATTCAACCTACCTATTATAGAAGTTGTTAAGGGTGGTGAAGATGTACAGAAAGAAGCATTTACAGACTGTGCAACAGGTGTAATGGTTAATTCTGATTTCTTAACCGGTTTAACAGTAGAGGAAGCTAAGAAAAAGATGATTTCTTGGCTGGAAGAAAACAAAGTAGGTAGAGCAAAAACTAACTATAAACTAAGAGACTGGGTATTCTCTCGTCAGAGATATTGGGGTGAACCAATTCCAATCGTTCATTGTGACAAGTGCGGTTATGTTCCAATCCCTGAAAGTGAACTACCACTAAGATTACCTATGGTTGATTCTTACGAACCAACTGATACAGGCGAATCACCACTATCTAAGATTACGGATTGGGTAGAAACAACTTGTCCTTGTTGTGGTGGTAAGGCTTATAGAGAAACTGATACAATGCCACAGTGGGCAGGTTCATCATGGTATTTCCTAAGATATATGGACCCACACAACAAAGAAGCATTAGCAAGTAAAGAAGCACTTAACTACTGGTCACCTGTTGATTGGTATAACGGTGGTATGGAACATACAACACTTCACTTACTATATAGCCGTTTCTGGCATAAGTTCCTATATGATATTGGTGTAGTACCTACTCCTGAACCATATGCAAAGAGAACAAGCCATGGTATGATTCTTGGTGAAAACGGCGAAAAGATGAGTAAATCCAGAGGTAATGTTGTTAACCCTGATGATATTGTACAGCAGTATGGTGCTGATACTATGCGTCTATATGAAATGTTCATTGGTGACTTTGAAAAGGCTGCACCTTGGAACGACAAGGGCATTAAGGGTTGTAGAAGATTTGTAGAAAGATACTATAACCTACAAGAAAAGCTAATTGACGGTGATGAAGTTCGTCCTGAACTGGAATGTTCAATTCATAAGACAATCAAGAAAGTATCCGAAGATATTGAAAATATTAAGTTCAATACGGCTATTGCATCATTAATGGCACTTATGAATGACATTAATGCAGTTGGTTCAATCAATAAGAAAGAATATGCAATTTTCTCAATTCTATTAAATCCATTTGCTCCTCATGTAACAGAAGAAATTTGGTCAACTTGTAATTTAGGTGACGGTATGGTTGTTGATCAGCCTTGGCCTGAATATGATGAAAGCAAGTGCAAAGCAAATGAAATTGAAATTGCTGTTCAGGTTAATGGCAAGATTAAGACTAAGCTTATGATTCCTGCAGAAGCAGAACAGGCTGAAGTTATTGCCCTTGCAAAGGCTGATGAAAATGTAAAGAAGTCAGTTGAAGGTATGAATATTATTAAGGAAATTTATGTTAAGGGAAGACTTGTTAACATAGTTGTTAAGCCTTAAAATACAATTTTCAACAAAAATTTATATTTTACTTGACAATCTTTAGGTTTTTGTAGTATAATCATTTATGCAATTAAGCAAAATTACCCATGCCAAGTGGCAGATGGGAGGGAAATATACAATGGCAGAAGTTAGATTAAAAGACAATGAATCTCTTGAAAGTGCACTAAGAAGATTTAAGAAGCAGTGTGCTAGAGCTGGCGTTATTGCTGAAGTTCGTAAGAGAGAAGCTTACGAGAAGCCTTCCGTTAAGCGTAAAAAGAAATCTGAAGCAGCTCGTAAGAGAAAGTATAAGTAATAATGCTTATGAAAAACGGACAGTAATATTTTACTGTCCGTATTTTGTTATCCAGAAAGGTTTTTACTATGAAGAAAATTTTAGTAATGCTAGGTCCAAACCTAAATATGGTTGGCACAAGAGAAAAAAATATTTACGGTGAAGAAAATGCCGATACTATAAATCAAGATATTAAGTCATTTGCAAAGAATGCCGGTTTTGAATGTGATATTTTTCAGTCAAACCATGAGGGTGACTTAATTGATAAAATTCATAGCACTTTAGGTGTATACGATGGTGTTGTGCTAAATGCCGGTGCTTTAACTCATTATAGCTACGCATTAAGAGATGCTATTGCCTCTGTGACTGCTGTACCGTTTATTGAGGTTCATATGTCTAATGTACATAAAAGAGAAGAATTTCGCCATAAGTCAGTTATCTCAGCGGTATGTGTCGGAGTAATTTGTGGCTTTGGTAAAGACAGCTACAGACTTGGTATTGAAGCATTAAAAGGATTGATTTAATTGGATATTTACAAGAATAGAATAAATAATATCAAATCAAAAATTACAAATGGTGCTTTCTTAGTAACAAATGATAAGAATATTTATTACTTTACAGGACTTTGGGACAGTAATGGATATTTACTTATCACTAAGGAAAATGCCTATCTTTTTGTTGACTTCCGTTATGGTGAAGTGGCTGAGAAAACTGTAAATTCAGCGGATGTTATTGTTTTTAATAAACTTTTTGATGAACTTAATAATGTTCTAAAAAATGATAATGTTACTAAACTTTATGTTGAAACAAATGTACTGACTATGGAACAGTACAAAACATATAGCGATAAGCTAAATGTTACTTTGTCAGAAGAAAATACTCTTGACAAAATTATTCTTGACCTAAGAATTGTTAAAGATAGTTATGAACTACAGTTAATGCAAAAGGCTCAAGATATTACAGAAGAAGCTTTTAACAAAATTGTACCACTAATAAAAGTAGGTACAACTGAAAGAACTTTATCTGTAGAATTGGAATATCAGATGAAACTATTAGGTGCAGAAAGTGTATCTTTTGATTTAATCACCATTACAGGCAAGAAAACTTCTTTACCTCATGGTGTGCCTAGTAATGATATGATCAAAAATGGTGACTTTGTTACTTTTGATATTGGTGCAACATATAAGGGTTATCATAGTGATATGACAAGAACCGTTGCAGTAGGCCGTGTTACCGATAAAATGAAAGAAGTTTATAACATTGTGCTAGATGCCCACAAAATGGCAATGGCAAGTGTTAAGCCCGGTATGAAGTGTTCTGATATTGACAAGATTGCTCGTGACTATATTTATTCTAAAGGCTATGAAGGTTGTTTTGGTCATGCAACAGGTCATGGTGTAGGTCTTGATATTCACGAATACCCAACAGTAAGTCCAAGATGTGATACTATCCTAAAAGAAGGTATGATTGTTACTATTGAACCGGGTATATACATAAAAGATAATTTTGGTGTTAGAATAGAAGATACCGTAATTGTTACAGAGAATGGTTACAAAAGTTTTGCAACCCTCCCAAAAGAATTAACAATTCTGTAAAAAGAGGTTGCTTTTTATTCCATTTGTATGTATAATATTAATGATAAATTGTGCGAGTAGTCGCATTTTATAAAATTTAAGGAGGATTACCAATGATTTCAGCAGGTGATTTTAGAAATGGTGTTACTTTTGAACTTGACGGACAGGTAGTTCAGGTTATTGAATTCCAGCATGTTAAGCCAGGTAAAGGTGCAGCATTCGTTAGAACAAAGTATAAAAATGTTATTACAGGTGCAGTAGTTGAAAAGTCTTTCAACCCAAATGATAAGTACCCAACAGCATTTATCGAAAGAAAAGATATGGAATATAGCTACGAAGACGGTGGCCTATATTACTTTATGGATACAGAAACATGGGAACAGATTCCTATTAGTGCTGACATCCTAGGCGACTCATTTAAGTTCGTTAAAGAAAATATGGTATGTAAGATTCTTTCTTACAAGGGCAATGTATTCGGTGTTGAACCACCTAACTTTGTTGAATTACAGGTTACAAAGACTGATCCCGGTTTCAAGGGCGATACAGCTACAAATGCTACTAAGCCAGCTACACTGGAAACAGGTGCAGAAATTAAAGTACCACTATTCATTGACGAAGGCGAAGTTATCCAGATCGATACAAGAACTGGCGAATATATGGGTAGAGCATAATGAACCTATCAGCAAGAATTTCCTATATTAAGGGATTAGCAGAAGGTCTAAACCTAGACGAAAACAAGGACGAAGTAAAGGTTCTTAATGAAATTATTGATTTCCTTGGTCAGTTAGCTGACGAAGTAGAAGAACTTGAAGAATGTTATGATGAATCAGTAGATATTGTTGATACACTTAACGACGATTTATCAATGCTTGAAGATGTAGTCTATGGTGACGATGATGAAGACCTAGATAAGTTCTCTTGTTCAACAGGTTGCAAGGGCTGTTGTACTTCACAGGATACTGATTCTTCTGATGAAGCTGATGTACCTATGTACGAAGTAACTTGTCCTCAGTGCAACAAGAAGATTGCAGTTTCAGAAAATCAACTTCTAACAGGCGAAGTTGAATGTCCTGATTGTGATGCTGTTCTTGAATTTGATTTAGACGGTATTGCTAATGACGAGGAAGAACAAGATATTAAGTTCTGATTTAACAATTTTACACTCCTGGGATAATATATCTCAGGGGTGTTTTTTTGCTTATTAAGAAAATTAAGAAAAAAAGAAAATTTATGAAGTTTATTGTAATTTTTATTACAATATGTATTTTATTAACTATTGCATTTGAAAGTTATATGAAACCACTACAAGACAAAATTATGGAAAATGAAGCCAGAGGCCTTGTAGAAGAAAGAGTATCCAAAATTGCCGATGATGTAATTTCTAACAGTGATTACGATTACGATAAATTACTTGTAAAAAAAGAGAACAAAACCGGTGGAATAGTATCCCTAAGTGTAAATACACCGGCAGTTAATAAAATTCAAAATGAATTTTCTGATGTGTTCCAGAATAAAATGGATGACCTTAATACTCAGTATTTTTCAGTACCTTTAGGTGACTTAACAAACCTTACTATGCTGTCAAGTTTAGGACCAAGAATAAAATTCTCATATGATATGACAGGTTCTGTTGATGTTGAACTGAAAAGTTCCTTTGAAAGTACAGGTGTAAACCAAACAATACATAGGGTAAATATGATTGTTGATGCTGAGGTTGTTTTTATTAGTCAATCATATATGGAAAATTTGAAAATACGAAATGAATTTGCTATTAGTGAAACTGTTATTGTTGGTGACACACCTGATTATCTCTATCCAAAAGTAAATTAGAAAAATATCTGTTGAAAAAACATATATATTGTGATAAAATAAGATGATACAACAATGGATAGGAGTGTTACTTTGGAGAAAAGTGACTTAAATAACACAAATTTCTTGGAAAATCAAGATTATTATCTTAACTTGATTTCTGAAATTATGAATATCAGAAAAAGAGGAGAAGTACCTCTGGCGTATATTCACACATATGGTTGTCAGCAAAATGTTGCTGATAGCGAAAAAATTAAAGGTATGCTTTCAAAGGCAGGTTTTGAATTTGTAGAAGGTCCTGATGATGCCGACTTTATCTTGTTTAATACTTGTGCAGTTAGAGAACATGCTGAGGACAGAGTATTCGGTAATGTTGGTGCATTAAAGAAAATTAAGAGAAAACACCCACAGATTATGATTGCAGTTTGTGGTTGTATGATGGAACAAAAGCATATTGCTGAACGAATGTACAATAGCTTTCCATTCGTTTCATTAGTTTTCGGTACTCATTCATTACAGAATTTTCCTGAGTTATATTACAGAGCATTGTTTTCAGGTAAGAGAGTTTACGAAAGAGATAATGACGATAAGAAGATTTATGAAGGTATCCCAATTAAGAGAGATGGCACTTTCAAGGGTTGGTTGCCTATTATGTATGGTTGTGATAATTTCTGTACATACTGTATTGTACCTTATGTTAGAGGTAGAGAAAGAAGCCGTAAGTCTGTCGATGTTATTTCTGAGGCAAAGGAACTAATCAATTCCGGATACAAAGATATTACTTTATTAGGTCAAAATGTAAATTCCTATGGTAAAGGTCTTGAAGAAGATATTACTTTTGCAAAGTTACTTGGTGAGATTGATAAAATCCCGGGTGACTATTGGTTAAGATTTATGACTAGTCACCCTAAGGATTGTTCAAAGGAACTAATTGATACTATTGCTAGTGGTGAACATATCAGTACTCATCTTCATTTACCGTTCCAAAGTGGTTCTGACAGAATTCTAAAGAAGATGAATAGACATTATGACAGAAAGAAGTATCTTGAAATTATCAATTATGCTAAAGAAAAGATTCCTAATCTTTCTTTGACAAGTGATATTATTGTAGGTTTCCCAGGAGAAACTTACGAAGATTTTAAGGAAACTTTGTCATTAATCAGAGAAGTAGAATTTACTTCACTGTTTACTTTTATTTACTCACCAAGAGTAGGTACACCTGCTGCTAAAATGGATGACCCAATTCCTGCTGAGGAAAAGTCAAAGTGGTTTCAAGAACTACTTGCAGTCCAAGAAGAAATTGCTGCAAAGCGTTGTGCCTCAATGGTAGGTAAGAAAGAAAAGATTCTTGTTGAAAGTGTAAACAAGAAGAATAACAAACTTCAGTGTAGAAATTCAGGCAATATTATTGTCGAATGTGATGGTGATGAAAACTTAATCGGTACATTCCAAATTGCTGAAATTACTGAGGCTAGAAACTGGATTTTAAAAGGTAAGTTAATATAAAGGAGAATAACGATGGAAGAAAAAATTGTTTCTATGGCTAGAGAAATCGGTAAACTTCTTCAAGAAGAAGAATGTTACAAGAAAATGGAAAGTGAAAGAATTGCATCTGACGCAGATAAAGAACTTCAAGATTTAATTGGTGAATTTAACCTAAAGAGAATTGCCATTAATGAAGAAGGTATGAAGAAAGACAGAGACCAAGAAAAGATTCAGAACTTCAATAATGAAATGCGTGAAATCTACGGCAAGATTATGCAGAATCAGCATATGATTGCATATAACGAAGCAAAAACTGAACTAGATAAGATTGTAGGTAGAGTAGCTGCTATTATTACAAACTCAGCTAATGGTGAAGATCCTGAAACAACAGATGTACACCAAGGTTGTAGTGGTGACTGTAGTGGTTGTAGCAGTTGTGGCTAATTAATATCTATTTAGAAAGGAAGTGAGAGTATGGCTGAATTGTCACCAATGATGAAACAATATTTTGAAATTAAAGAAAAGAATAAAGACAGTATTCTGTTCTTTAGACTAGGTGACTTTTATGAGATGTTTTTTGATGATGCAAAACTTGCTTCTCGTGAATTGGATTTAACTCTCACTGGCAGGGATTGTGGTCAAAAAGAAAGAGCTCCTATGTGTGGTGTTCCATTTCATAGTTGCGAAAGCTATATTGCAAGACTTGTCCAAAAAGGCTACAAGGTAGCAATATGTGAACAAACAGAAGACCCTGCAAAAGCTAAAGGTCTTGTAAAGAGAGATATTATCAGAGTTATTACACCGGGTACTGTTATTGAATCCGGTATGCTTGATGAAGGTAAAAATAACTTTATTTCATCAGCCTTTATGGCTAACAAAAAGATTGGCTTATCTTTCTGTGATATTTCTACAGGTGAGCTTTTTATTACAGAAATATCCGGTGAAGACTTGCAAGACCAACTACAAGACCAATTAATCAGTTACAATCCAAGAGAAATTTTAATTGGTGGAGAAATTGTTAATTTCATAACCTTGCCAAACTTTATTAAAGAAAAACTTTCTGCTTCTGTGGAAATGCTGACTGATGATGAATTTGGTTATTCTATTTGTCTTGATGCTATGAAAAATCAGTTTAAAGAAAATGATGTAAATAGTATCAAAGATAAAAAAGAAATGGTTTCTTCAGTTGGTGCTTTGTTAAGTTATCTAAAGGTTACTCAGATTACCGGTTATGAAAGAATCAATACTTTTGAAGTATATAACGAAAATCAGTATATGAACCTTGACTATAACACAAGGAGAAATCTTGAACTTACCAGAACTATGATGAATAAAGAGAAGAAAGGTTCTCTTATTTGGTTACTGGATAAAACAAAAACTGCAATGGGTAAAAGACTACTTAGATATTGGCTTGAACACCCATTACTTAATATTGGTACAATTCTTAACCGTCAAAGTGCTATTGCTGATTTAGTAGATGATACAGTTCAAAGACTTGAAATTACTGAGTCATTAATCGGTATTTTTGATATTGAAAGATTAATGACAAAGATAGTTTACGGTAATGCCAATGCCAGGGAACTTCGTTCTCTATGTGGTGCATTTGAGAATTTACCACAAATAAAGAATTTAATCAGTAAGTTTGATTCAAGCCTTATGAGAAAACTTACGGAAGATATAGATACTCTTGAGGATATTCATCAGTTGATTGATACTGCTATTGAAGAAGAACCACCATTTTCTGTTAGAGAAGGTGGACTTATTAAAGAGGGCTATAACGAAGAGCTTGATGCAGTCCGTTCTGATATGAACAACAGTACTTCTTTACTTGCTCAAATTGAACTTGAACAAAAAGAAAAGACAGGTATTCCTAAACTAAAGGTTGGTTACAATAGAGTATTCGGTTACTATATTGAAGTAACAAATTCCTATAAGGATAAAGTTCCTGAAGAATATATCCGTAAACAGACTTTAACCAACTGTGAGCGATATATTACCCAAGAACTTAAAGACCTAGAAGGTAGAATTTTAGGTGCAAAAGACCGTTCATTCGGTATGGAATATGCTATCTTTGATGAGATTAGAAAAATAGTAGCAAATAACCTTGATAGAATTGAAAAAACTGCAAAGGTTATTGCTACACTTGATGTACTAACTAGCCTTGCAAATGTTGCAAGTGATAATAACTACACTAGACCGGAAGTTAATCAATCAAGTAAAATTATTTTGAAAGACTCTCGTCATCCGGTAGTTGAAGCACTTCTTTCAGGTGCACCATTTGTTCCTAATGATGTAACACTTGATAACGATAGTAACAGAGTTGCTATTATTACAGGCCCTAATATGGCAGGTAAATCTACATATATGCGACAAGTAGCACTAATTGTACTAATGGCTCAGATGGGTTCATTTGTACCTGCAAGTTATGCAGAGATTGGCGTTGTTGATAGTATCTTTACAAGAGTAGGTGCATCTGATGACTTAGCATCAGGTCAATCAACATTTATGGTTGAAATGAATGAAGTAGCAAACATTGTAAAGAAAGCTACTAAAAATTCTTTGCTTATTCTTGATGAAATCGGTAGAGGTACAAGTACCTATGATGGTATGAGTATTGCTAGAGCAGTTCTTGAATTTGTTGCTGATAAGAAAAAACTAGGTGCTAAGGCACTATTTGCAACACATTATCACGAACTGACTGTTATGGAAAATCTTCTTGATGGAGTTAAAAACTACAACATAGCAGTTAAAAAGCGTGGTGACGATATTACCTTCTTGCGTAGAATTATCCCCGGTGGTGCTGATGACAGTTATGGTATAGAAGTTGCTAAACTTGCAGGACTACCTGATTGGATAATTAAAAGAGCAAAAGAAATATTAAAAGAACTTACTTCCGGTAAGACTGATGATAAGGAAACATTTGCTAATATATCACCTCATAATAATGAAGATGATATGCAATTAAATCTCCTAGATACTTCTAGTAATGCAGTAACCGATAAATTAAAATCTGTTGATGTAAATACACTTACACCGATAGAAGCTATGAATTTACTATATGAACTAAAAAATATGATTTAAAAGGTGGTGGACGCTATGGGTAGAATAAATGTACTTGATAAACATACGGCAGAACTTATTGCTGCCGGTGAAGTTGTAGAGCGTCCTTCATCAGTTGTAAAAGAATTACTTGAGAATTCTATAGATGCAGGGGCTACTCAAATTACAGTTGAAATTATGCATGGTGGCATTGATTATCTTCGTATTACAGATAACGGTTGTGGTATCCTTAAAGAAGATGTACGCAATGCTTTTAAGAGAAATGCTACCAGTAAAATCTCAGTTGACAGTGACCTTGAAAAGATAGGTACACTTGGTTTTAGAGGCGAAGCCTTAGCATCAATTTCATCAGTTTCAAAGGTTCAACTTATAACAAAAGCTAAAGAAGAAAATATAGGTTCAGCTTATGAAATTGATGGTGGGGAAGAAATTTCTTTTGATGATGCCGGTTGTCCTGATGGTACAACTTTTATTATGAGAAATCTTTTCTACAATGTACCGGCTAGATATAAATTCCTTAAAAAGGATGTTGCCGAAGGTAATGCAGTTGCAAGTGTAATTGACAAGATTGCTTTGTCACATCCTGAAATTGCAATTACTTTTATTAGAGATAACAAGAGAGTTCTAAAAACTGCCGGTGACGGTAAATTAATGTCATCAATTTATGCAGTTTATGGCAGAGATTTTGCCTCAACACTTATTCCTGTTGACTATGAACTTAACGGTATGAAGTTAACCGGTTATATCAGCAGACCTACAAATGGTCGAGCAAATAGAAATATGCAAAACACATTTATTAATGGTCGTTTTGTAAAGTCAAGGACAATTTCTGTTGCACTAGAAGAAGCCTGTAAAGGCTCAATTATGATTGGTAAATTTCCTTCTTGTGTTCTTAATTTACAGATTAGTCCTGAAGCAGTTGATGTAAATGTTCATCCGTCTAAAATTGAAGTTAGATTTATTAATGAAAGACCTGTTTTTGATACAGTTTATCATGGTGTTAAGTCAGCTTTACTTCGTGGAGACAGTAGAAAGGAAGCAGTACTAAACCACAACAATACTGTAAATATAAAGCCTCTAAATCCTTTTAATTTGGCAAATAAGGTTATTAATAAAGAGCCACCTAAATCGGTTCAAAAAGCACCTGAAAAGCCAAGAGAAAAAAGTATTTTTGATGAACTTGATTTACCGACAAAAACTGTAAAATATAATAAAGTAAATAAAGTTTCCGACAGTTCTTCTGTTCAAAAGAAGTATATGGAATTTCTGGAGAATAACAAGAAACTGTCAGAAAACAATCAAACTACAAACAATACTGTATGTAATAATATAGATAATAATGTAATAAATAATGTTTCAACCGAAAGTAAGATTGAAACAAAAATGAATGAAGTAAAAGAAGATACTTCATTAAATCAAGAAGTACAAAAGGTTAATCCTTTTGAAGAACTTGAACTAGAGAAAATTACTATGGAAGAAAAGACAAGTGATGTTGATGTTGTGTTACCAACAGAAAGACAAACTAATTCTTCTTCCGAAAATATTGAAATCAAAACATTAATTGACGAAGACAAGCAAAGTTTTAGGTTTATCGGTGAAGCAATGAATACATATATCATTGTAGAAACTGATAACAATAAACTTGTTTTAATAGATAAACACGCAGCTCATGAAAGAATAATTTTTGAAAAGCTAAAGCGTGAAAAAGGAACAGGTTCTGTTCAGCTACTGTTAATTCCAATTACAGTTACACTGGAAAAAAATGAGTATACTGTAGCAATTGAACATTTAGATATGTTCAAGAATGTTGGATTTGATGTAGAGGACTTTGGTAATGGTACTTTGATTGTGAGAAGTGCACCATCATACCTAAGAAATGATGATATTGAAGATACTATTATTGAAATTTGTGGTTACATAGCTGAAAACAGAAAGAATGTTATGAGTGAACATATGGAATGGATTTATCACAATATTTCATGCCGTTCAGCAATAAAAGCAGGTGACAGTAGCACTGCTAAGGAACTGATAGATATTGCGAAAACAGTTTTTTCTGATGACAGTATAAGATATTGTCCTCATGGCAGACCTGTATGTATTGAACTTTCTAAATATGAAATCGAAAAACAATTTGGAAGGGCATAACTAAATGGATAAGATAAAAATTATTTCAATAATTGGACCTACTGCTTCCGGCAAAACAAGCCTTTCTATTGCAGTTGCAAAGAAATATAATGGCGAAATAGTTTCTGCTGATTCAATGCAAATCTACAAAGATATGGATATTGGAACAGCTAAACCTACTGTGGAAGAAATGGGTGGAATAAAGCATTATATGATGGACTTTCTTCCACCATCAACCAACTATTCAGTAGCAGATTATGTAAAAGATGCAAATAGTGCAATTAAAGAAATATTAGATAAAAATAAACTGCCAATACTTGTTGGTGGTACAGGACTTTATGTTGATTCTCTGCTTAATAATGTTCAGTTTACTGAGCAAAAAGTTGATGAACAATTAAGAAATAAATTGAATTCTAAGAGTGATGAAGAATTACTGCAAGAACTCCAAAAGGTAGATAAAGAGTCCTATGATAAACTATCAAAAGAAATCAACCATAAGCGAATTGCAAGAGCATTAGAAGTATATTATCTTACAGGCAAACCTAAGTCACAAGTTGATAAAGAGGCAATGATGGTTGAATCACCATATAAACCGATAAAAATAGGATTATATGCAGAGGATAGACAGTTTCTTTATGATAGAATTAATCAAAGAGTTGACATAATGGTTCAACAAGGTGTTTTAGAAGAAGCTAAAAACCTTATGAACAGTAACCTTAGTTTGACTGCTCAAAAAGCCATTGGTTATAAAGAGTTTTTCCCTTATTTAAATGGTGAAGATACTTTAGAAAATTGTGTTGAAACATTAAAAATGAACACAAGAAGATATGCAAAAAGACAGTTAACTTGGTTTAAAAGAGATAAAAACATTAAATGGTTTGATATATGTAAACTTAACAGTGAAGAATTAATAAAGAATGTTTTTGAATATATAGATGAGGCAAAAAATGATTAATAAAAAGACAAAAAGAATTATTATTAGTGCAATATGTATTTTTATAATTATATATGTTATTTATGTTTTCATTAGTTCGGTATTTGACCTTAACGGTGTAGATACCGAAGTAGCAACACAGATTACTGCAACTGACTCACTTTATAAAGATGCAATTATTGTTAGAGATGAAAAGTTAGTGAAAAACAGTACAGACGGTATTATTTCTTTCTCTTGTGATGACGGTGACAAAGTTGCAAAGAATGAAAAGGTAGCTGATATTTACAGTTCAGAAGATGATGTACTAAATAACAACAAACTTGAAGATATCAATAGTGAAATCACTAGACTTAAGAAGTTAAGTTCTACTGCATCAAACGGTGATGTTGGTATTGATACTGTTAATAGTCAGATTAATAATTCTATTACAGAACTAAATTCCCGTATTGCTGATAAGAACTTTCTTGACAGTGAAAATTATGTTGATGATATTACATATTTAATCACAGAAAGAATGTTAGTAGCAGGTAAGAATGTTGACATTTCAAGCAGATTAAACGATTTAAAGTCACAGAAACAGGAACTACAGAACACATCTAATAAAGCAGTAGGTTCTGTAAAGGCTTCACAGGCCGGTTGTTTTGTTTCTTCTGCTGATGGTTATGAGTCGATTTATAAGTATAAAAATGCAAAGTCAATGACGATTACAAAGTACAATAAATTACTTAAACAAAAACCTAAGAAAGTGTCAAGTGATACAATCGGTAAACTTGTTACTAGAGTAAACTGGTATGTAATCTGTCCAATTTCTAAGGAAGAGGCTTTAACATTAAAGTCAACTAACTACGATTCAATTACAGTAAATATGCCTTATGCTTCAACAAGTACAATCCCTGCATCTATTGAATCTATCAACCAAGATAAAAAGGGTGGAGACAGTATTCTTGTTTTGAAGTGTAATTATATGAATTCAGAACTGGCTTCCGTTAGAAAAGAAAATGTAGAAATTTGTCTAAAAACTTATGAAGGTATAAGAGTTAATAAGGATGCTCTTCATACTGATTATGTTACAAAGATTACAGAAGATAGTAAGGGTAACCAGAAAACTACTAAGAAGAAAGTTCAGGGTGTATATGTACTATACGGCAATGAACTTCAGTTTAAACAAGTAAATATTATTTATTCTGGTTCAGATTTTGTTATTTGTGATCCTTCTTCAGATAATACAAACTTGTATAATGGAGAAACGATTTCTTTATATGATAATATTGTAGTAAAGGGGAATGACTTAAAAGATGGAAAGATCATTAACTGATATTAAGTATAATTATGATTTTATCAATGAGAAAATTGCAGAGGCTGCTATGAAAGCCGGAAAAACAAGGGACGATATTACTTTTCTTTCAGCAACAAAAACTGTTGAACCTGAGTATATCAACTATGCAATTTCTCTGGGACTTTCCTATATTGGAGAAAATAAGGTTCAGGAACTACTTTCAAAGTATGATCAATACAACCTTGAAAATTGTTCATTGCAGTTTATTGGACACTTACAGAGCAACAAGGTAAGACAAATTGTCGGTAAGGTTGATTTAATTCAGTCAATCGACTCAATGAAACTTGCTAAAGAAGTTTCTAAGTGTTCTTTAAAGAATAACATTACTTCTGATATTTTAGTTGAAGTAAATATCGGAAAAGAAGAAAACAAATCCGGTGTTATGCCGGAAATGCTTGAGGAGTTAGTGGAAGAAATTAGCACTTTACCTGCTGTAAATGTTAAAGGATTAATGACTATTCCACCTATTTGTGAAAAAAAAGACGAAATTCGTAGATATTTTGAAAAAATGAATAGATTATTCCTTGACATATCATCAAAAAAATTAGATAATGTTTCTATGGACATTTTGTCTATGGGTATGTCTAGTGACTATTACGAAGCAATATTAGAAGGTGCCAATATGGTAAGAATCGGTTCTGCTTTGTTTGGAAATAGGATATATAAATAATTTGGAGGTTCAGATATGGCTGGTTTTGTAGATAAGATTAAGAGAATGTGGGATTCACCAGATGATGAATATGAGTATGATGACTACTCATATGAGGATAACAACAAGGATTCATATGATGATGAAGATTCTTACGAAGAACAAAGAGAACATCAGCGTGAAGTAAGAAGATCTGAAAGATCAGAAAGAAGAAGATATACTTCTGACTCATATACAGATAGTGACAGTGGCAACAAGGTTGTTAACATTAACGCAAGTACAAAAATTCAGGTTATTCTATTTAAGCCTGAGCGTTTTGGTGACGAAACAAGAGGTATTGCAGATGAAATCAACAAGAATCGCACTGTAGTACTTAATCTTGAAGACACTAATAAGGATATGTCAAGAAGAATTATCGACTTTCTAAGTGGTGTTACATATGCTAAAAAGGGTAAGATTAAGAAAATCGCCAATGCTACATTTATCATTATGCCTGAAAATGTGGATTTCACCGGTGATGATTTACTTGGTGAACTAGAAAATAACGGAGTTATTTTTTAATTGAGTAAAAATATAGATGAAAAGGATATTCTGATTTCCAGAATAAGTGACCTTTATTATCTTTCTATGGAAAGGAACAAACCTGAGTTTACTTCTTTCCTTAATGAAAGTGAAATTTCAATTTGTATTGAAGCATTAAAGGACTTTGGTATTACTGATTACTATTTCTTTGGTGGCTATGAAAACAGCCAAAGAAAGGTACTTGGATTTTTCGCTAAGGAAGAGGAATATCCAATATCAATTATTGAATATAAATATAGAAAGCAAGATAAATTAACACATAGACAGTTTCTTGGTACAATTCTTTCTACCGGACTTAACAGAAATGTTATAGGTGACATTGTTTGTATGGAAGGCAAAACTTATGTTTTTGTGTTAGAAAATCAAGCAGAATATATTTTATCTCAAATAAATAGAATTGCTAAAGTTGGAGTAAAGTCAAAAATAGTTACACTTGATAACTTTGATTATACACCGACATTTAGGTATCATGACTATACAGTTGCTTCTCTTAGACTGGATGCAGTTGTTGCTGCTATAACCGGTCTTAGCAGAGAAAAGGTAAGGACACTTATGCTTTCAGGTAATGTGTTTAAGAACTATATAGAAGATACAAATATAAGCGACAAAGTATCACAAGACGACATTATTTCTATACGAAAGTATGGTAAATTTATTCTTGATGATATTAATGGCTTAACTAAAAGAGGCAGACAAAAAATTAAAATAAAACAATATATATAGGGGAGATATAAAGATGCTAACTATTGATGAAATCAAGGATGTCAAGTTTAGAACTAACAGAGGTGGCTCTTTCTATAAGGCTGAAGATGTTGATTCTTTTATTGATGATGTTATAGAAACTTTTGAACAGAAAAATAACGAAAAAGCTGAACTTGTACACAAGATGGATATTCTTGCTACAAGAATTGAACAGTACCGTTCTGATGAAGAAACAGTTCGTAACGCTCTATTATCAGCTCAGAAAGTTGCTGACTCTACACTTAAGGAAGCTAACGAACAGTCTGAAATTGCTGTAAAGAATGCTGAGAAAAAGGCTGATGAACTTATTGCACAAGCACAGGCAGAAGTAAAGAAAGAAAAAGACTCCCTAGTTGCTTTACAGAAACTTGCTAATGAAATGAGAACAGAACTATTACTGAAAGTTAAGAGTTGCATTGATATTGTTGATGCACTACCAACTGATAATGTTGTTGCTGAAATTCAGGAAAAGCTATCTAAGGATTTTCCTACACCTGCAGTAGCAGAAGAAGTTGTTGAACCAAAGGCTGAGCCTGTTAAGGTTGCAGAACCTCCGGTAGAAGTTGAAAAAGAAGAACCTGCTGAAGAAGTAAAGGAAGAAAAGAAAACTGCCCCGGCTCTTGAAGGTACTACCAAGTTTGGTGTTCTAAAGTTTGGTAGTAATTATGATGTTGAAGAATAATTAAAATATAAATTGGAGAGAAGTAGAATGTCACAGGATTACAATAAGACTTTAAATCTTCCTAAGACTGACTTCCCTATGAGAGCAGGACTTCCAAAGAGTGAACCTGTAACTCTAAAGGGTTGGGAAGATAACAAGATTTATGACAAGTTAATGAAGAAAAATGATGGTAAGCCATTATTCGTATTGCATGATGGTCCTCCATATGCAAATGGTGATATCCATCTAGGTCATGCTTTAAACAAGATTCTTAAGGACTTTATTGTTCGTCAAAAGAATATGGCCGGTTTCAAAGCACCATATGTTCCGGGTTGGGATACTCATGGTCTTCCAACAGAACTAAAGGCCAGACAAAAGGCCGGTGTTGGTAACTCAGCAGAAATCTCTATTGTTGAACTTCGTAAAATGTGCGAAGAATTCGTTACAGGTTATATTAATGACCAGCGTACACAGTTTAAGAGATTAGGTGTTATCGGCGAATGGGATAACCCATATATTACACTAAAGCATGAATTTGAAGCAGAACAGATTAGAGTATTTGCTGATATGGCTACAAAGGGCTATATCTATAAGGGACTAAAGCCTGTATATTGGTGTCCTGAATGTAAAACAGCTCTAGCTGAAGCTGAAATCGAATATGCTGAAGATCCTTGTCATTCTATTTATGTTAAATTCAATGTAACTGATGATAAGGGTGTATTCTCAAACTTGGGAATTGACCCATCAAAGGTTAAGTTTGTTATTTGGACAACTACAACATGGACATTACCTGCTAATGTTGCTATTTGTGTTGGTCCTAGATATGAATATTCTATCATCAAAACAGGTGATGAATATTTAGTAATGGCTACTGAACTTTATAAGAATGCAATGGAAGTTGCTGAAGTTACAGATTATGAAGTAGTAGCTACAGTAAAGGGTAGTGAACTTGAATACATCAAGACTGCTCATCCATTCCTAGACAGAGAGTCACTAGTTATTGTCGGTGACCATGTTACTCTTGAAAGTGGTACAGGTTGTGTTCATACTGCTCCCGGTCATGGTGTTGATGACTTTAATGTATGTCAGAACTATCCTGAAATTCCTACAATTTGTCCTGTTGACTCTAATGGTGTTCTTACTGAAGAAGCAGGTCAGTTTGCAGGTTTAACAACTGATGAAGCTAATAAGAAGATTGCTATGTTCCTTGATGAACAAGGCTCTCTATTCGCACTAAAGAAGATTATCCACCAGTATCCTCATTGTTGGAGATGTAAGACACCTATCCTATTTAGAGCTACTGACCAGTGGTTCTGTTCTGTTGATGACTTTAAGGATGAAGCAGTTGAAGCTATTAATAATGTTAAGTGGATTCCTTCATGGGGTCGTGACAGAATTACAAATATGGTTAGAGAAAGAAAAGATTGGTGTATTTCTCGTCAGAGAAAATGGGGTGTACCTATTCCAATCTTCTTCTGTAAAGAATGTGGCGAAGCTCATATTGATAAGGATGCTATGTATGCAGTAGCTGACCTATTTGAAAAAGAAGGTTCTAATGCTTGGTATAATCATACTGCTGCTGAAATTTTACCTGCAGGTACAAAGTGTAAGAAGTGTGGTTGTACTGAATTTGATAAAGAAAAAGACATTATGGATGTTTGGTTCGATAGTGGTTCTTCTCACGCTGCTGTTGTTAGAAAGAGAGATAACCTACAGTTCCCAGCAGACCTATATCTAGAAGGTAATGACCAGTACAGAGGTTGGTTCCAGTCTTCACTTCTAACTTCTGTTGCAACAAATGGTGTTGCACCTTATAAGGCAGTTCTTACTCATGGTATGATTCTTGATGAAGAAAAGAGAAAGATGAGTAAGTCCCTTGGTAACGGTATCAGCCCTCAAGATGTTATTAAGCAGTACGGTGCTGATGTACTAAGACTTTGGGTTGCTTCTACTGACTATCAGTCTGATGTTCATATTTCAAATGATATTCTAAAGCAGATTTCTGAATCATACAGAAAGATTAGAAATACTGCAAGATATATCCTAGGTAATATTTCAGATTTTAACCCTGACGAAAATTCTGTTGCTATTGATGAACTACTACCAATGGATAAGTGGGCACTTGTTAAGCTAAATGAACTTATTAACAAGGTAGCAAATGCTTATGATAACTATGAATTCCATCAGGTTTATCATTCAGTAAGAAACTTCTGTGTTGTTGATATGTCTAACTTCTACCTAGATGTACTTAAGGATAGACTATACACAGAAAAGAAAGAAAGTCATTCAAGAAGAGCTGCTCAGACAACTATCTATATCATTCTTGATTCATTAACAAGAATGATTGCTCCTATCCTTGCTTATACTTCTGATGAAATCTGGAAGTATATTCCACATAGAGCATCTGATGATGGTGAATGTGTAATGTTTAACGAAATGCCAAAGCCTGTTGAAATTAATGTTTCAGATGACTTTATGGCTAAGTGGGACAAGATTCACGATTTAAGAGATGATGTTAAGAAAGCTCTTGAAGAAGCAGTTAAGGAAAAGAAACTTAAGAAGTCACTTGATGCTAAGATTATTCTCAATGCTAGTGGTGATGAACTTGAATTTATCAAGTCTGTAGAACCTGAACTAAAGAATGTATTTATTGTTTCCGGTGTAGAAGTAGTAGATAATGGTTCAGATACTAAGATTGATGTTGAACTAGCTGATGGTGAAAAGTGCGAAAGATGTTGGGAACATTCAGTTACTGTTGGTGCTGATCCTGTACATCCAACTCTTTGTCAGAGATGTGTAAATGTTCTTAAATAATAAATAACTAATTACGGTGCACATTCTGTTGTGGTGTGCACCGTTTTTATTAATGAGGTGAAAAGTTGGTAGCGTTATCTCTTGCTATAGCCGGTTTAGTTGTTGTTATAGACCAGGTTATTAAATATTTTGTAGCTATGTATTTACCACAAGTCGGTGTTGTTACTGCAATTCCACATTTATTAGATTTAAATTATGTTGAAAATCGTGGTGTTGCATTTGGTATGTTTGAAAATATGAGGTGGATTTTTGTTGCTCTAACTTCAGTTATTATTGTAATCCTACTTTATATAATCATTTTCAAAAAGATTAAGTCTAAAATGTTTCTAATATCATCAGCATTGATTATTGGTGGTGGTATAGGTAATTTAATTGATAGAGTCCTTTATGGATATGTAATAGACTATTTGCAGCTTTCTTTTTTCAGTCCGGTATGCAACTTTGCCGATTATGCAGTTACGGTTGGTACAGTACTGCTTGTAATTTATCTACTATTTATGTCTGATAGTTCTAAGAAGGAGAATAAGGTTGAACATTCTTAATTACATTATTGAAAATGAAAATCAAGAAGTTAGAGTTGATAAGTTCCTTTCCGATACTATAGAAGATATGTCTAGGTCATCAGTTGCTTCAATTATTGAAGATGGTGGTCTGTTGGTTAATGAAAAATTACAAAATAAAAAGTATAAACTTAAAATCGGTGATAAAGTCCAATTTACTGTTCCTGACCCTGTAGAGTATACTGTTGAGGCAGAAGAAATACCACTTGATATTGTTTATGAAGATAGTGATTTGTTGGTAGTAAATAAACCTAAAGGAATGGTTGTTCATCCTGCACCGGGAAACTATACAGGTACTTTAGTAAATGCACTGCTTTATCACTGCAAAGATTCCTTATCAGGTATCAATGGTGTATTAAGACCCGGTATTGTCCATAGAATAGATAAAAATACAAGTGGACTTTTGATTGTAGCAAAGAATGATTTTGCTCATAATAGACTTGCTGAACAAATTAAGGAACATAGCTTTAAGCGTGAATACCAAGCCATTGTTTATGGCAATGTTAAAGAAAATGGTACAGTGGATGCACCTATTGGCAGAAGTAAAAAAGATAGAAAGAAAATGTGTATTACCTATGAAAATTCTAAGAATGCAGTAACTCATTATGAAGTTATACAGAGTTATGGTAATTTTACTCATATTAAATGTATCTTAGAAACAGGCAGAACACATCAGATTAGGGTTCATATGGCTTCAATCGGTCATCCGGTAGCAGGTGATGATGTATATGGACCTAAGAAAGTTATTACAAAGCTAAAGGGTCAATGCCTACACGCTAAGGTTATTGGCTTTGTTCATCCAAGAACAGAAGAGTATATGGAGTTTAATTCAGAGCTTCCGGAATACTTCAGTAAATTTTTGCAAGAAATTCAACAATAAATTGTGATATTTTTCGCAAAAACACTTGCACAATACAAATTATTGTGTTATTATATATAGGCATTTGGAATCTGTCGTTATACGATAGGAGTCAAATCGAGGTCATTGACCGAAAATTTGAAGCGGGTATTCCTCTGCTACATAGGCAAGAATATCTGAAATTATAGGAGGAAATAAAATGGACGCATTAAAAACTATTGCAGCAGCTTCAATGAAAGAATCTTTCCCAGAATTCAATGTTGGTGATACAGTAAAGGTATCAGTTAATATTCGTGAAGGTGAAAGAGAAAGAATCCAGATGTTCGAAGGAACTGTTATCGCTAAGAAGGGTAGTGGCATTGCTGAAACTTTCACAGTAAGAAGAGTATCTTACGGTGTTGGTATCGAAAGAGTATTCCCAGTACACTCACCAAACGTTGTTGACGTTAAGGTTGTTAGATATGGTAAGGTTCGTAGAAGTAAGCTATATTACCTAAGAGACAGAGTAGGTAAGGCTGCTAAGGTTAAGGAACAAATCAAAAAGTAATTAAAGGGGACTTTATGTCCCTTTTTTTACTATCTAAACGAAATTAGACGAAGAGAGATATAATGGATAATAATTATACAATTAAGACAAAATCAGCACCTAATTGGATATATGATTGGACTAAGTCAATTATTTCAGTAATTTTTGTTGTTCTGATTATTCTTACTTTCTTTTTTAGAATTGTAAATGTAGACGGAACATCAATGTACAGTACTCTTTATGATGGTGATAAACTATTTGTTTCAAGTTTTCTATATACACCTACTGATGGTGATATTGTTATTATCAGCCATGGTCAGTATTTAGATGAACCTATTGTTAAGAGAGTTATTGCTACTGAAGGCCAAACTCTAAAAATTGACTTTGAAAAACAAAAGGTTTATGTTGACGGTAAAGAACTTAATGAACCTTATGTATCATCAGAACTAATTCAAGGTGATGCTAAGATTCCTGAGGTTATACCTGAAGGTAAAATCTTTGTAATGGGTGACAACAGATATGTTTCTAAAGATAGTAGATATGTTGAAGTAGGATTAATTAATGTGAAAGATGTTATTGGTAAAGCTCAGTTTACATTATTCCCATTCAACCATGCAAAATACTTATACTAATAGGTGATTCTATGCAAAGCAGAAAAAAAGAAAAGTATTTTGACAAGTCTAAGAAACAGCCGAAAACAAAAGTTAATAATAAAGAAGATTACATAGTAGTCAACAATAACCCTACAGTTGGATTTTTCTATTACTTAGCAAGAGCAATTATAATGGCTGTTGTAGTGATTATCATTATTCTTACTTTCTTCTTAAGAATTGTAAATGTTGATGGCAGATCAATGATGAATACACTTCTTGATAATGATAAGGTAATTGTTACTAATTTTATGTACACACCTAAGGATAACGACATTGTTGTTATCAGCCATGCTAAGGAATATGATAAGCCTATTATTAAGAGAGTAATTGCAACTGAAGGACAAAGTCTTAAAATTGATTTTGAAAATCAGAAGGTCTATGTTGATGGCACATTAATTGATGAACCTTATGTTAGTTCTGAACTAAAAGAAGGTAATACAGAAATTCCATCAGTAATACCTAAAGGCAAAGTATTTGTAATGGGTGATAATAGACTTGATTCACTTGATAGTCGTTACTCAGAAATCGGACTTATTGATGAAGAGAATATTATTGGTAAAGCACAGTTTGTAATTCTTCCAATTACTAGAATTCAATATTTATACTAATATAAGCACCTTTTCCTTTGAAAAGGTGTATTTTTTTAAGAAATTTAAAATAATACTTGATTTTTTTCTTAATTCAAGTTATAATTAGTAGCGTTGTGGAGAGTTGTCCGAGATGGCCGAAGGAGCACGATTGGAAATCGTGTAAACCATTAAAGTGGTTTCGAGGGTTCGAATCCCTTGCTCTCCGCCAAGAAATATATCAGAAACCCAGTATTTATCGCACTTTTAGCCGTTTTGGTTATGGTGCGATATTTACTTTTGTGGCTAAGATTTTGTATGCAAAATTTGATTTTCCTAAAGAGTTTTTAAAAACTTTCCTAAAGAGTGTTTTCTAACATTTAAAATATTTGTTACAACAATATATAAAATTACATAATTAATAAAGGAACTTCAACAGTAACAGCTACATTGACAACTGGCAAAAGCTAACTTGTAAAGCAACTGTTACAACTGCACCTAAACTTTCAAAGACAACTGTAAATGTGAAAAAAGGTAATATTGCAGTAGTTAAAATAAGTGGCAAAGTTTCCACAATCAATAACAAATACACAAACACAAGTGTTGCAAAAATTACATCAAAAACTAATGATGTGACCTTAAAAATTAAAGGACTAAAGAAGGGAACAACAACCCTAAAAATAAAGGTTAATGGTGTAAAAACTCTAAATTTAAAAGTTAATGTAAAGTAAGAAGAAAGGGGCTGTCGTAAATGAGTAAAACTTGCTACAGCCCCATAATATAACCTAAATATATTAACTGGTTAATTTATCGAAAATGTTTTTTTATTTACACTTTGATTTTTTTGTTATGATTGTGGAGAGACTACATATAACTTATTATCTAAAAATGTCAATAGAGCAAATGTGGTATTCAACATTTCAGGTACTGCAAAAGCCAACTCAGTTCCGTTAACTACAGATAACAGAACTTTTGGTATAGCATTAAAAATTAATTATGCCGATGATACAACGGAAGACCATTATCAAGAGTATAATGCTTATACTTCAGCAGAACAGTCTGTTACCTTATCAGTAACACCGGAAGAAGCAAATAAAATTATAAAAACAGTTGACTTTGCTTTCGTTTATGGTTACAATAAGAACATAATGGAAGTTAAGAATGCAATGCTTAACTTTGCAGAGAATTTGGTTTTTGAGAAAAAAGATGGTAACTCAAATGATAACACAAATAATTCAGCTGAACCTGTTGATGAAAGTGTAGTATCTGAAACCCTAGACACATCAAAAGATTATATGGAAAATTCTGTAGAATATGATTCAACAGAAAACTATATAACTAAAGAAACTGATGATGCAGGTAATACAACTGAGTATTCATATGATAAGAACGGAAACCAAACATCTGTAAAAGATGGCAAAGGCAATGTTACTTCCTATGGTTATGATATTCAAGGAAATACTACTTCTATTTCAAATGGTAATTCATCCAACACATATATTTACAATAATCAAAACCAGCTTTCTTCTATAAAGCATAATAGTTTTGCTTATAACTTTAACTACACAATTTATAATAAATTGTTAGAAGTAAAAGTTGGAAATAAGAGTATTGTAAAATATAACTATAATAGTAATAACGGTAACTTAGAATCAATAAGTTATGGTAACGGTGGTTTTTACAGATATCATTATGACCGTTATGATAGAATTATTTTAGTTACAGGTGCAGGATATGATGTTGTATCATATGAATACAACAAGAAAGGTCTTGTAACCAGAGAACATGATTATTGGTTGAACCAAACTACTAATTACTATTATGATTGCAATGGTAATCTTGTATCAAAAACTTCAGAAACTATTGATAGTGAAGACAGTGTAAAGTTAGTTCAAAATATTTCCTTAGATTCTAACGGAAATACAGTAGAGCAAACTAACATAAATGAAAGATACAAGACTATTAAGCGTGGAACAGATGATAACGATGATGAATTTGTAGAATATATCAGTGGTGATGGAAATACTCCAAGAAATGTAAAAGTATCAAGTAAAAATGATGATTTTGGCAGACTTAATAATGTAAGTACACAGTTTAATGGAGAAGAATTGTTTTATACAGAGTACGATTATGAAACAACATCTCACAAAACCACAAATGATGTAAGTTCAATACTATATGATTATGACAATAAAACTAAAGGCTTAATGTATCAATATACATATGATGCTAACGGTAATATTGCAACGTCAGTAGAAAGAAGTTATGATAAAGGTACCGGAGGAGTACCAATAAATTCATCATACAGTAAGAGTAGTTATAATTATGATAGCCTAAATCAGTTAACCCAAATTACAGATGATAGCCAAAAAGAAAAAACAAAAATTAGATACGATAATGCAGGTAACATTACAAAGGTACAAGTATATAACTCATCAACCAATGCATTAAAGAAAACAAATACATACGGATACGATACAACATGGAAAGATAAACTAACATCATATAACGGAGAAACAATAACATATGATGGAATAGGCAATCCACTAAAGTATCGTAACGGAATGACAATGCAGTGGAAGAACGGAAGACAACTTTCTCAAGTAAAAACTTCCAAAGATACAATAACATACAAGTACAATATCAAAGGCTTAAGAACTCGTAAGTATAATTCTGATTACACTTATTACTATTACTATGATGATAATAACAATTTAATAGCAATGATGCAGGGTGGAGTTGTAGCATATTTCTACTATGATAGCAACAACTCAGTAACGGCAATGTCAATAAATGACTCAATGTATTATTACATCAAGAATTTACAGGGTGATATAACAAAGATAGTAAATCACCAAGGTAAAGTAATGGTAGAATATACATATGATGCATGGGGAAATATCCTAAAAGAAAAATCTAATGTTACCCCATCATATGCAACAGTTAAAGCGTTCAACCCATTCCGATATAGAGGATATGTGTATGATACAGATACAGGTCTGTATTATCTCCAAAGTAGATACTATGACCCAAAAACCGGTAGATTTATCAATGCTGATGATACAGCATATGTAGATACAAATTCCGGTACTCCTCTAAGCACAAATATGTTTGCTTATTGTGAGAATAATCATATTAATGATACTGATATTGATGGTTATAAAACTGTTATTAAAGCATGGCATTTTAAATATAATAGGACTAAAGCTGTTAGTTATGCAAAGAAATGGTTTAATTCGTTTAATCCGGAATATTATAAGTATAGATATGATTGTACAAATTTTGTCTCACAATGTTTGTATGCTGGTGGTATACCTATGTCATTTGGATCTGATTCATATACATGGCATTCTTTCAGATCTACCAAGTGGTTTTTTTCTCCACTAGGATATATAAGTAATAATGCAAGATATAATTGGGATGTAAGTGCAGCTTGGCGTCTATGTGCTATAAACTATTCTTATTTTAAAAAATCAGTATATGCAAAAAGAGTTTTTGTCATAAAAGATACGAGAAATAGTGTTAGAGCATCAATTAATAAATTGAAGATTGGGGATCTTTTATATATGGATGATGATGGGGATGGTGTTCCAAATCATGCTGTTATTATTTCTTCGATTAATAGAAAGAAGAAAAAAATATATTATGCCGCACATACAAATCCACACAAGAAAAAAGATTTGGAAGAATATCTTAAACATAGAAAACATAGCAAGAAAAAAGTTCTTGCTATACATATAATTGATAGTTTCTAAAATGGAGGTTTGCTATGAAAAATAGAATAAGAATTTTTACTAATAAGAAAATTTTAATAGTTGTTATTTTCTTGTTTTTAATTGTAGTATTGTATGCCTTAAATTGTTTTTATGTATCTTTCAGCATTAACGCCATAATTAAACAGGCTATGAGTGGTAAGCCATATAGTGATAATTTGAAAGCAGTTATTGATAAGGAAGAGTATGATGATTTAAATCCACGACAATCTGAGTTGGAAGAAAATGTTAAAGTAAAGAGAACTTTTTCTAATTCATTTCCGATTGGTTTACCATGGTTAACAGATGTTTATTATACATATCGTTATACAGTTTCAAATTCTAACAATGATGAAATACTATATGACGACCCTAATAGTCATGTTACAATAAAGTTGGATTACTCATTTTTTGATTACAAAATTGTTGAAATTGTAGATATATAAACTAACATCATATAACGGAGAAACAATAACATATGATGGAATAGGCAATCCACTAAAGTATCGTAACGGAATGACAATGCAGTGGAAGAACGGAAGACAACTTTCTCAAGTAAAAACTTCCAAAGATACAATAACATACAAGTACAATATCAAAGGCTTAAGAACTCGTAAGTATAATTCTGATTACACTTATTACTATTACTATGATGATAATAACAATTTAATAGCAATGATGCAGGGTGGAGTTGTAGCATATTTCTACTATGATAGCAACAACTCAGTAACGGCAATGTCAATAAATGACTCAATGTATTATTACATCAAGAATTTACAGGGTGATATAACAAAGATAGTAAATCACCAAGGTAAAGTAATGGTAGAATATACATATGATGCATGGGGAAATATCCTAAAAGAAAAATCTAATGTTAACCCATCATATGCAACAGTTAAAGAGTTCAACCCATTCCGATATAGAGGATATGTGTATGATACAGATACAGGTTTGTACTATCTCCAAAGCAGATACTATGACCCAAAAAACGGTAGATTTATTAATGCTGATGATACAGCATATGTAGATACAAACTCCGGCACTCCATTAAGCATAAATATGTTTGCTTATTGTGAGAATGACCCTATTAATAATGTTGATCCGTGTGGACAATGTTGTTTTAGCAATAATACAACTTTAATACATTGTCATAAAAGCAACAAATATAATCCTTAAAAAGCAATTTAATATGCTCTGAAATGGTATGATAAACATAATCCACAATACCCTGATTTTGATTATAAGGGAGGAGACTGTGCAAATTTTGTTTCTCAATGTTTACATTATGATGGTTTAAATATGAGTAAGAATTGGTACTGTATAAAGTCTTCATATTGGAAATGTACTTATACACAATATTGGACTGTTCAAGTAAAAATTATGCCTACTTTGTGAGATCTAAATTTGTGCGTAAAATTAGTGTTTTATATTTGTACAAATTATCAGATGATGAGTACCTAAAATTTATTAAAAAAGTAAAGATCCACCGGCTTAGCCGGTGGCTTTTCTTTTAACGCCTTAAAGGCTATGTTACTAGCTTCGTCTAAAGACGCATCGCGGTCTGACACTTGCGATTGTTACTTGCTACCCATAAATGGGTCTTCAAATCCTCTTAAAGTCATTTGATCATTAACTTTATCTTCGTGTAATTGGTTTTTGATATATGCTTCAATTCTTTTTGCATTCTTTCCTGCGGTATCAACATAATATCCTCTACACCAAAATGATCGATTTCCATACTTATACTTTAAGTTTCCATGTCTTTCGTGTATCATTATGCTACTTTTTCCTTTAAGAAAGCCCATAAAACTTGATACACTCATTTTAGGTGGTATTTCCACCAGCATATGTATGTGATCTGGACACACCTCTGCTTCAATGATATGTACTCCTTTCCAGTCACATAATTCTCTCAATATTTTTCCTATTTCAGCTCTATTTTCACCATAGAATATCTTTCTTCTATACTTTGGGGCAAATACAATGTGATATTTGCAATTCCAACTTGTATGTGATAAACTATTCTTATCATTCATTTGAATGACCTCCTTCTGTTTTTTATTGCAGTGGCCAGACCGCATTCTTATTATAGCAGAAGGAGTTTGTTTTTTATACTCATCGCTAAAGCTTTTTTGAACCCCCGATACAATCGGGGGTTTTCGTTATACAATAAAATAAAAAGGGAGATTTAATGTATTTTGATAATGGTAATGGTATCATTATTCACGCTACTATTATTAGTAAGGTAAATATAAAAATCTTTTATGCAGTCCATACTAATCCACACAAATATAAAATGTTAAGAGGAACTACTAATAAAAAGATGAAAAATAGATGTGTTTACATATTGAGTATGAGGTGAATATTATGAAAAAGGTATGTTTTATAATTGTTCTTGTTTTTTCTTATTTATTTTCAAATTTTATTACGATGTTCTTTTACTTGAATCCTATTAATATTAAAGGTGAAGTGTATTCTTTAGTAGACGAATTAGAAAATAGTGCGTATAAAAACTATGGTCGATTTGACACTAAATTTAATGGAATAATTTCAAGAGAAGACTTTAGTGAAATGAATTATCGGGATAACGTGAATAATATTGTTAATGAGAAAAATAGTGGAAAAATCAGTAAAGTATTTAAACATAATGGTGTAGCTATTGCTGAGTACAGATATATTTATAGGTCATATGACAACAGAAATAATGTTGTAAACGATTCAAATGGAAATCATATTATTGAACTTCATAATGATAATGGTAAATGGATTGTTTATAGTGTAACTGTATGTGATACAATTGTTGATGGATATGATTATTATTCTATTTTAAGTTAACAAATAATATATTTGTTGTTAAATTAGTGGTAATTCATATAAATATAGGAGAACTACTGGATTCTTCAATAAAACATATTTGCCTATTGAAACCGGAAAGTATTTTTTCAAAATAAAGTAGGTAATTATATGAAAAATAAGCGAAGTTGTTTACGGAAAGTTATTGCAATTTGAGTAATACATATATCAAGAAGAAAACGAAATCTAACGATTGAAAAAAATGGAAATTTAACACTAAAAAATTCAGGGGATATTTGAGTTTTTAGTCTAGAGGTGTAAAATGAAAAAACTAGTGTGTATTGTTATCTCCTTATTGTTTCTTACTTTTTCGTTAACCGGATGTAATATTCTTGGTGGTGACCTAAAGGCTCTACCTTATTCTTTCTTTGCATCATCAGAAAGAATCGCTATTGATACAATGAAAAAGGTGGTAAAAGCTTTTGATAACAAAGATAAAGAAATGTTGAAATCTATATGTGCCAAAGAATTTCTGAAGGTATACAAGAACTTTGATAAAGATTTAGATAAGGCTTTCAAGTACTACACAATAAAATCAGAAAAAGCTGATTATGAATGGTCTGGTGATAATGATAGTACTGATGATAATGGTACAATTGCTTACACTTATTGCATAGCAACCTTGAAGGATAAAAATGATACATTTACTTTTGTAATTAATGTATGTTATCAGGATGATACTAATGAAATGAATGAAGGTTTATGGAGTTTATGCATTCAAAATGAAAAATTAGAACCAACTAAAGATTCTGAAATTGATGATTCTGAACCGGACTATGGTATTTATGTAAATCGATAAGTAAGTGAATTATTGCTTTTTTGAATCAATTATCTTTGTGTAGTTCTTAGTTTATATTAATTTGTGAAACGAATAATGCTAAATGATGGTTAAAAACTTACCGTTACAATGCAAATGTAATGAGAACCCAAAAACAAGTAGGTTTTAAGGTAACAAACTATTATTATGATAGTAATAATAACCTAATTGCTGAAAAGACTGACAATGCAACATATGAAAAATATGAAATGTATTTGCCATATTGGGTTGTTAGTCGAAGAGTTTATGATTTTCTAATTAAAAGGTATCCCAGAATGAATTTTGAACCGATTTTTTTAAATGAATAGTAGTTTAAAAGATATATTTTAATGATTTCTCTTATCATAAGACCGTAATAGTAGTTCAATTCTGTATATTTATTGCTTGTAGAATTAAGTACAGAATGATAATAATTTGAAGAATTATATATAAAAACAATTTCTCTCGGAGGATAATAATATGATTAAAAAATACTATATTAAAACTATAACCTTGTTATTAATGATACCTTTTATGATGTTCTTATGCGCTTGTAATAATACAACTAATATCGCTGATAGTTCTATTGGACAATTAAATTATAATTATGACAATAAACACATATCAGTAACATTAACTGAGGCTGAGAGTAATATAGTCAAAGATATATTTAATAAGAAAGAACTATATAATGATGAACCATCTTGTGGTTTTGATAAAAATATCTCTATTAAGTTTGATAATGACTATTACTGTATTGCTTGTGATTCTTGTGGTATTGTAAAATTTAAAGATAAGTATTTTAATATTTCTAATTCAGAACGCAGTAAAGTAGAGAAAATTTTCAAAAAATACGGAGGAACATTTCCTTGCGTATAAAGAGTTATACAAACAGAGTATTTCTCTATATCGGTTCGCTTATCTTATTTATATGGTTTCTATAATTAGAGGATAGGAGCGATTTATATGCTTGGTGTATTTAATCCAGAAAGTTCTTCTATAAATATTAAACAGATAATAAGCGAATTACCTTTGACATTAAGAATTGGTATTATAGCCTTGATTTTATTAGGAATTTGCTATGTGATAGCTTCATTGGATATGTCGAAAAAAGTAAATTTTAAAATTAAAAATGCAACTATTGGCTTAATTGTAGCTATTATTTTACTAATTTCTTATTTATATTTAGAATTCTTTATATAAAGGGTAGTTATTATATGAAAGAGCATAAAAAATCTACTATAGTTATTGCGTATATTTTTGTCAGTATAGTAATATTGCTATTAACTTATATTTTAATAGTAGCCTATTCATACGATGATATTGGTTCTAAATATAACACTGATTGGTATAACGAGAAGTATAACATCAGTTTTACTAGTAGTAATAAATTATTTCCGTATGGACAACCACATTGCTTTAATACATATGTTGATGGGAACAAAGTTGATTTTAAAATGGATAATAATAGTGGATGTATCTCTATTGGAAAAGAAAGTGTTTTTGCAGGTAAAGAAACCGGTGAAAAATATAGTGATTTTGATAATTATGCATCTGGTCAATATGATTATTACCATGGTGTACTGAATGTAAAAATCAATAAGATGGATAATGCAGAGTATAACTATCTTAAGGGTAAAACATTAGCTTTTATAAAGAAGTAATATTTAGTATTAGTGCTGAAAGTAGTATTGAAAATAATGGAGGTGTTCTCATGAAAATGAGTAGATTTAAAAAATATTTGAAAGTTTTTTCAATTTTCGTTATATCCTTTTTGTCACTTGTAACTTTAATAATGATTTCTGCATTTTGTATAGGTGATGTTACTGTAGGTAACTTTATATTATTTATAGGTGTAGAGATTTGTTTAATAGGTATGTTTATAGGACAAATCCATTATTTTTCAACCTTTGCTTATAAAGTTTATTTTGATAATGATAATATTGTGTTTCAATTTAAGAATAAGACCTACACTTACAGTAGAAATGATTGTAAGAAAATCTTTACAAATGTAATGATAACTAAATTTACATTCACTAATAAGAAAATCAGATGTGCAAAAAATGATTACTTTGATGATAATACAGGGCAGTTAAAAGATAAACTAAATAAAGAATTTTTTCCTAATGCTGATATTACAAAAATATGGGATTGATATTACCTACTACTATATCAATATTGATTATATGTTATGATTATTTTATATAATGTACTTTACTTGTTAAATAGGTGTATTTATGATAAAATAATCCTTGATGTCAATTTGAAATGGGGGAGAAACTTTGGGAAGAACTTCAAATATGTTAGCTGAAATGGCTGATATTAATATTAATGCCGGAGTTAAAAAGTCAAATTTACCACTGTTAAAAATGATTATTTTGGGTATGATGGCAGGTGCATTTATTGCATTTGGTGGTGCAGCAAGTAATGTTGTAGTTCATGGTATTGATAATGCCGGTGTTGCAAAGATGTTAGCCGGTGTGATTTTCCCTGTAGGTCTTATGCTTGTTGTGTTTACCGGTAGTGAGCTTTTTACCGGTAACTGTTTAATGATAATGGGTGCACTTGATAAAAAAATTAAAGTATCTAAGATGATTCGTAATCTTGTTATTGTGTATTTCTCAAACCTTGTTGGTGCACTAATAATGGATTTCTTGATTTTCTATTCAGGTCAGTTTGACCTATCAAGTGGTGGCCTAGGTGCTTATACAATTAAGGTTGCAATCGGCAAGACTTCACTTGCTCCGACTACTGCTTTTGTAAGTGGTATTTTGTGTAACATTCTTGTTTGTTTAGCAATCCTAATGTCTAGTGTAGCTAAGGAAGTAATTAGCAAAATCTTTGCTGTATTTTTCCCAATTTGTTTGTTTGTTGTTTGTGGCTTCGAACACTGTGTTGCTAATATGTTCTATTTACCTTCAGGTATTTTAGCAACAACTAACCCACAGTATGTTGCAAAGGCTAAAGAGCTATTTGGTATTACTGCTCAGCAGTGTGAAAATTTAAAGCACTTTGCAGGTACAGACCAATTAATCTATGTTACTTTAGGTAATATTGTTGGTGGTATGTTACTTGTTGGTGCAGTATTCTACTTCGTACATATTAGAAATTGGGATAAGAAAAATTCCTGATATCTTGTCATATATTGTCCTATTAGCACAGAGAATTCTCTGTGCTTTTATTTTATATTAAATTTACATTAATTATCTATTATATTCATTGACTATATGTGAAAATTTGTGTATAATTTTAAATGTAAACAGAGGAGTTTTCCTCTGTTTTTTTAGGCGGGTAATAAATAAGGAGGTCGTTATGTCTAAGGTATCTAATTCAATGAATATTATTGAACTTAAAAATGTTGGAAAATCTTTTGATGATGTTGTGGTTGTTGAAGATTTTAATTTGGAAGTAAAGAAAGGTGAGTTTGTTACTTTTCTTGGACCATCCGGTTGTGGTAAAACAACTACACTAAGAATGATTGCAGGTTTTGAAATTCCTACTGAGGGTCATATTACTTTAAATGGTGAGGACATAAGTAAACTTCCTCCATATGAAAGACCTATCAATACTGTATTTCAGAGATATGCACTTTTTCCACATCTTAATATATACGATAACATTGCTTTTGGCTTAAAGCTAAAAACTAATGAAGTTACTTACAAGAAAGATAATGGCAAGATTATCACTCGTAAGGAAAAACTTTCTAAAAAGGAAATTGACAAAAAGGTTAAGAGAGCCTTAGAGATAGTTGACCTTGAGGGCTTTGAAAAGCGTTCTGTAGATACTTTGTCAGGTGGTCAACAACAGAGAATTGCTATTGCAAGAGCTATTGTAAATGAACCACAGATTCTTTTACTTGATGAACCTTTAGGTGCATTAGACCTTAAGATGCGTAAAGAAATGCAGATTGAACTTAAAGCAATGCATGAAAGACTTGGTATCACTTTCATATATGTAACCCATGACCAAGAAGAAGCCCTTACAATGTCCGATAAAATTGTTGTTATGTCTGATGGTGTAATTCAGCAGATTGGTACACCGGAAGAAATTTATAATGAACCAAAGAATGCTTTTGTAGCTGACTTTATCGGTGAAAGTAATATTTTTAACGGCAAAGTTACTGATAAGCTACAAGTACAGTTTTGTGACCATACATTTACTTGTGTTGATGACTTCCATATTGGAACTAAGGTTGATGTTGTTGTTAGACCTGAAGATATTGTAATGAAACCTAAGGGCGAGGGTATGATGGATGTTGTAGTTGACTCTGTCGTATTTAAAGGTGTTCATTATGAAATTACTGTTCTTTCAGGTGATAATGAAATTGTTATTAACTCAATTTACAATGCGGTTGTAGGTGACACAATTTCTATTGATATTGATCCTGATAGTATTCATTTGATTGAAAATAATCTTACTACAAACGACTTTGAGGGTATTATTACAAAGCACAATACAGTTGAATTTGCTGATGGTGAATTTGAATGTGACCTTACTCAGCTTTATCCTAATTCAAAGTATGTTGATGATGTACTTGTTGACGAAAATGGTAATGAAATTGATGTAGTAGGCAAAGAAGTTTCAGTTTCTATTCCTGTATTTGGTTCAATTGAAATGAGTGATGATGCTGATAAGGGTGGAACTACCGGTAATATTATTTCACTTATTTATAAAGGTGACCACTATCAGTATATTGTTAGAACAGAAAACGAATATGACTTCATATTTGATGATGAAGACTTATGGAATGAAAATGACTTTGTAAGTCTGATTATTCCTAAAGAAAATATTTCATTGAAATTAAAGTAATCATCATTTTGGAGGTTGAAAAATGTTTAAGTTTTCTCGTAAACAACTCTGTATTCCTTACGGATTGTTTCTTGTTTTGTTTGTAATTGCACCTTTGCTTGTAATTATTTATTATGCTTTAACTAATGGCGAGGGTCAGTTTACACTTTCTAATTTTACAGATTTCTTTACTGACAGTAACACTATAGGCACTTTGCTTTATAGTATGTTTACTGCTTTAGTTACTACAGCAGTATGCTTATTAATTGCTTATCCTGTAGCATTAATCCTTGCTAATTCTAGGTTAAAAAGAAAATCAGTTCTTTTGATGCTATTTATTATGCCTATGTGGATTAACTTCACATTAAGAATTACTGCATTAAAAGAAATTTTAACTGCAATAGAGGGTAACCTTGCTTTCCACCCTTTTTTAAATACTATAATCGGTATGACATACGACTTCTTACCTTTTATGATTTTACCTTTATATACAACACTTGAAAAAATTGATAAGAAACTTCTTGAAGCATCTAATGACTTAGGTGCTAATAATAGAATCACTTTCTTAAAGGTTACTTTGCCACTGTCAATGCCCGGTATAATCAGTGGTGTTACTATGGTATTCTTACCTGTAATGACTAACTATGTTGTACTTGATATGCTATACAATAGCACCTATATTATGGGTAGCTTAATCGGTAGTTACTTTAACGCATATGATTGGCACAACGGTTCAATGATTTCTATTGTACTTCTGGTTATTATCTTTATTGTAACAATATTTACCAACAGACTTGGTGATGGTGTTGGAGAAAGCAGAGGTGCTTCTCTATGATTAAAAAGATATTTTCAGCAAGTTGGGTATTTCTTGTACTGTTAGCAATTTATTTGCCAATTATTATTTTGGCAATATATAGCTTTACAGATTCTACCACAATCGGTGCTATAAGAGGTTTTTCTCTTCATAATTATGAAACCTTGTTTACTACAAAAGAATTGTTAGAAATGATTGTAGATACATTAGTATTAGCATTAGTTGTTGCTATACTGGCAGTTGTATTAGGCACTAGTGGTGCAATCGGTGCATTTTATTCAAAGAGATTACCGAAAGCATTTATTAGAAATGCTAACCAAATTCCTGTTGTTAATGCAGATGTAGTTACAGGTTTTTCAATTTGTATTTTGCTAATTGTTGCATTTGGTATTGATAAAAGCACATATATTCCACTTGTTATAGGTCAAGTAACTTTATGTGCACCATTTGTATATCTTTCTGTTGTACCTAAACTTATGCAAATGGATAACAACCTTTATGAAGCAGCTCTAGACTTAGGAGCTACACCATCAAAAGCACTATTTAAGGTTGTAATTCCTCAGATTATGCCGGGTATAGTTTCCGGTTTTATGCTTTCAATTACACTTTCACTTGATGATTATTTTGTTACAACATACACAAAACCTGCTACCTTTAATACAATTAGTACCTATGTAGTAAATGCTACAAAAGGTGCTCAAACAAATATTAAAACAGCCTTATGGGCATTATCTACAATTATCTTTGCAATTGTTATTGCAATTGTTTTGATTAATTATTTCAGAACAAACAAAAAGGTAGGTGAAGGTAGATGAAAAAATTAATTTCTATTTTAATTATGCTTTTAATAACTGCATCTATTTTCATTTTACCTATGTCAGTATCTGCTAAAGATAAGGATGTTATTACCCTTAGAATTTCAAATTGCGAAGAATATATTGATGAGGGTAATTGGGACAAAGATGATACCATTGACCTTGATAGTGGTGATATAATCGGTAAAAATTCTATGATTACTGATTTTGAAAATTGGTATTATAAAACCTACGGCAAAAAGGTTAAGGTTGAATATTCAACTTACGGTACAAATGAGGATTTATATAACCAAATTACTCTAGGTGATAATTTTGATTTAGTTTGTCCATCTGATTATATGGGTATGAAAATGATTGATGAAGATATGCTAGTACCTTTATCAAAAGAATTTTTCGATACTAGCAACAAGTATAACTATTATGCAAAAGGTGTATCACCATATATCAAAAACTTAATGGATACAACTAAGATTGATAACAAAAAGTGGAGTGACTATTCAGCCGGTTATATGTGGGGTACAATGGGTTTTGTATATAACCCTGATGTTGTATCAAGAGAAGATGCCTCAACATGGAAGATACTTGAAAATAAAAAGTATAGCCGACAAATCACTATTAAAGATAGCGTTAGAGATAGTTATTTTGCAGTTTTAGGTCTTATAAATTCAGATAAAATGTCAACCGATGAATTTAAGAATTCTAAGGACTATAATGAGCAAATAACTAAATTAATGAATGATACTTCACAATCAACAGTTGATAAAGCAGAAGAAAGATTACAGGGTATCAAGGATAATGTTTATTCATTTGAAACTGATAGTGGTAAGTCCGATATGGTGTCAGGTAAAGTAGTTGCCAATTTCCAATGGTCAGGAGATGCAGTATATAGCCTTGACCAAGCAGAAGAAGACAATTGTTACCTTGAATATGCAGTGCCTAAGGAATGTTCAAACCTTTGGTGTGACGGTTGGGTTATGCTAAAGCAAGGTATTAACGGCGATAAAGAAAAGCAACAAGTAGCTGAGTCATTTATTAACTTTGTTTCAAGACCTGATAATGTAATTCGTAATATGTATTATATTGGTTATACAAGTTGTATTTCCGGTGGTGATGACAATAGAATTTTTGAATACCTTAATTGGAACTATGGTGCTGAAGATGGTGAAGAAACTGTTGATTACCCGGTAGGTTTCTTCTTTACAGGTAATTCTAAGGATAAAAATTATATTGTAAAGACTACACAAGACCAAACAAAAAGACAACTGTTTGCTCACTATCCTACAGAAGATATTTTAAAACGTTGTGCAGTAATGATGTTCTTTAATAGTGATGAAAACAAACGAATGAACCAAATGTGGATTAATGTTAGGTGCTTTAATCTAAATTTCATTCCGTCATATGTTTGGTATATTGTTGTTGCCGTAATTATTATAGTTGCAATTCTAATAATCATTTATACTAAAGGTCATACTTTCAGAAATAAGAAAATGCAGAAAAAATATAAAAAGATATAATAATTCTATTATTGCATTATTTGAATTAAGAAAAGTTGTATAATTAAAAGGAAGTGTGGCATTAATTTAACGCACTTCCTATTTATTTGGAGGGTTGTCCGAGTGGTCAATGGTGCGATACTCGAAATATCGTGTTTTACGAAAGTAAAGCCTGGAGTTCGAATCTCCAACCCTTCGCCATAAAAAGCCCATTCTAATGGGCTTTTTATTTTAAATTAGTCAAAATTTTTGCAAAAAATTAAGTCCTAAGATGATTTTTCATCTTAGGACTTTTGTGTTACATTTACTTTTTCTTCTTTTTCTTAATGTGAACTTCCGGAACTGCTACATCATATAGCACAGGTTCATCATCCTCTTCTACAATATCATTTTGCTTTACTTTTCCTGTGTGAACTTCAGGTACTGCTAAATTTTCTGAATTGAAACTATACTTGTCTTTTGCCTTGTCCTTCATAAAACATTACCTCCAAATTATCACAATAAATTAATAAAGAATGTTATTGTTAAGCTGTTTAAGAAATCAGCGAACAAACTACCTACAATAGGAATAATTAAATATGCCTTAACTGATGGAGCATATTTATCACAAATAGCTTGCATATTAGCCATAGCATTAGGTGTAGCACCCATACCAAAACCACAAGTACCTGCAGCAATTACTGCAGCATCATAATCTCTGCCCATAATGTTATATACAACAAAGTAAGCAAATAAGAACATAAGAACTGTTTGGCCGGCTAATAGAATAACAAGTGGTAAAGCTAGGTCTGCTAGTTGCCATAATTTAAGAGTAATCATTGCTATACCCAAGAATAGAGATAGACAAATACCACCAAGGTCATTTATTTCACCCATATGAATAGTAATTTTACCTGTGTATTCACCTATGTTTCTCATAATAGCAGCAACAATCATTGCACCAATATAAATAGGGAATGTCATTCCTGTAAGTGAAAGGAGCTCTGATACTATTGTACCAATTCCTACTGCAATAATCAACTGAAAAACTGCAGGTGCATACATAGAAAAATGTCTTTCGTGCTTTTCTTCTTCTTCAACTAGGAAACTGTCATCCTCAGTTTTTATAGTATCTAGTAGATTATGCTTTTTAATAAGTCTGTTACCAATAGGGCCACCCATTAGTGAACCGGCAATCAAACCGAATGTTGCAGCAGCAGTACATACTGTTGTAGCACCTGAAACACCAAAGTCCTCTAGTACAGGACCAAATGCACCGGCAGTACCATGACCACCAATCATAGGGATAGAACCTGTTGTCATACCTGTTAAGGAGTCAAGTCCCAGCACATTTGCAAGTCCGATTGATGCAAAGTTCTGTCCAATTATAAGTGCAACAACAAGTACAAGGAATACTATAAGTGCCTTACCACCACTTTTGAGGACTTTTAAGTTGGCTTGGAAACCTACCGAAGTAAAGAACAGAACCATACAGACTTCTTTTAATGTGTCATCAAAGTCAATTACTGCAATTCCTGTTGCGTACAATATTAATGTAAATATTGCAAATAGCAAACCACCTATAACAGGTGAAGGAATACAGAACCTTTGTAAAAATGAAATTTTCTTTTTTAAGAAATTACCTATCATCAGAACAACTACAGCAACTGCAACTGTTTGATACATATCTAGTGTGATATCCAATGTTATCAATCCTTTCGCAGTTAATAGTTATTTAACTGAAATACCTTTTTCTTTGTAATATTCAATAGCACCTTTATGGAATGGAATATTAATTCCTTTAACTGCATTTTCTTCTGTAATGTCAATATCAGCAGATACAGTCAGCTGAATTTCCTCAGCATTATTGAAAATCAATTTGGCAAGTTCTTTTACTTTATCACTAGATAATTTGTCACTTACCAAAATAACAGATTTAATACCAATAGTATTTATATCTGTGTTTTGACCGTTATATGTATTCTTTGGAATTTTGCAATCAATATAAGAGTAAGCTGACTTTAGCTTATTAGATGTAGCATTATCAATTTCAAGCAGTTTAATATCACATTGTTTTGCTAATTCATCAACAATAGTTGCATTCATACCAACAGTAACAAATAAACAATCAATTTCTTTGTTTTCAAGTTTCTTAGCAGCTTCGGCATAATCAAGGTTAACTTCCTTAACCATCTTAGAGTTTAGTCCGTATGATGCAAGAATTTGTTTTGCATTTAGTTCAGAACCTGACTCCTTTTCACCGATATTGACTGTCTTGCCAAGCAAATCATCTACTGAATTAATATTAGAATCTTTTCTTACTACAATATGACAAGCTTCAGTATAAAGAGATGCTAAAGCACTATAGCCTTTATACGCACCTGACTTTTCAAAGTTGTTTTCGCCATTATAGGCATCACTTACAATGTCTGATTGTGCAATAGCAGCATCTAAATATCCTTGAGAAAGCAGTCTAACATTTGCTGCAGAACCTGCAGTAGTTTTTTGTTCGATTTTTAGCTTTCCACTTTCATCGGCTAGTTGTCTGATTGATGTAACTGTTTCGTTATAAATACCACCAATACCGGCAGCACCAAAACGAATTTTATCATCATCTGATGAACAACTACATAAAGAAACAACAAATATCAATGAAAGTAATATTGCAAATATCTTTTTCATTAAATCCCTTCTTATGACATAATATTTCTATTTTATTATATCATATTCGTTATTTTTTTGTCAATTTTGATTGAAAAGTAAACCCCTTTTAGTATTAAACTAAAAGGGGCTTTAGGATTAAAGATTATTATTTGCCAACAATATTATAATTGTTTTGAATAAATGAATTAACATAATTGAAGTTTGTACTACAACCACCATATACATTAGTGCCTGTGTAATCGTTGTGTGTTACTATAAATCATAGATAAGTCACCGAAAACAATATAAATATTTTTGAAATAAACATATTGAAATTGCAAAAAATTTAATTTATAATAAAAAAAGACTTGACTTGGAGTGCACTCTAAGTATTAATATATAGGAGATGAATTTCTATGACAATTAATGAAGTAAGCAAAACATATAATGTTACACCTGATACATTGAGATATTACGAAAAGGTTGGTATGATTCCTCCGGTTACAAGAACTGCCGGTGGTATTCGTGATTATCAAGAAGCAGATCTTGGATGGGTGTCACTTGCTTTGTGTATGAGAAGTGCCGGTTTGCCTGTTGAAGCTATGATTGAATATGTGAAGCTATATAAACAAGGTGACAGCACAATTCCTGATAGACTTCATTTATTAGAAAAGCAAAGGGATTCTTTACTTGAACAGAGGAAACAGATTGATGTTACCTTAAAAAGATTAAATTACAAAATCTCAAAGTATGAAGATGCTGTAAAAACAGGTGTTCTAAATTGGGATGATGAAAAGGGGAATTGTTGATGTATTTAGAAAAACTAAATGGACCTGCTGATGTTAAGAAAATGGATATTGATAGTCTAAATGTACTTGCATCAGAAATGAGAGATGCTTTATTACACAGACTTAGTATTCATGGTGGACACTTTGGACCTAATTTTGGTATGGTTGAAGCAACTATTGCTATGCATTATGTTTTCGATTCACCAATAGATCAGTTTGTATTTGATGTTTCTCACCAAACTTATTGTCACAAAATGCTGACAGGCAGACAGAATTCTTATTTATATGAAGAAAACTTTGATGATATTTCCGGCTATAGTAATCCAAAAGAAAGTGACCATGATTTCTTTGAAATCGGTCATACTTCAACTTCTGTTAGCTTAGCTTGTGGACTTGCTAAGGCCAGAGATGTAAAAGGTAAAAACTACAATGTAGTTGCAGTTATTGGTGACGGTTCGTTAAGTGGTGGTGAAGCACTTGAAGGACTTGACTTTGCCTCAGAACTTGAAAGCAATATTATTATTATTGTAAACGATAACGATATGTCAATTGCTGAGAATCATGGTGGTTTATATCAGAATCTAAAGTTACTTCGTGAAACTGATGGTAAAGCAGAAAGTAATCTGTTTAAGTCTATGGGTCTTGATTATAAATTTGTTGATGATGGTAACAATATTGAAGAAATGATTTCAGCTTTAAAAGAAGTTAAAGATACTACAAAGCCTACTGTAGTTCATATTGTTACTGAAAAGGGTAAGGGTTATGCTTTAGCTGAAAAGAATAAAGAGGCATGGCATTGGTGTATGCCATTTGACCCTGAAACAGGTAAGTCAACTATTGACTTTGGTGACGCTAAAGATTATGGTGAAATTACTTGTGAAATGCTACTTGATAAGATGAAAGAGGACAAGACACTTGTAACTATCACATCAGCTACACCGGCAGTAATGGGCTTTACTAAGGATAAGAGAGATTTAGCCGGTAAACAGTTTGTTGATGTTGGTATTGCAGAAGAACATGCAGTAGCACTTGCTTCCGGTATTGCTACAGGTGGTGGCAATGCAGTTTATGGTGTGTATAGTACATTTATTCAGAGAACATATGACCAAATTTCTCAGGATGTTTGTATAAATAACAGTCCTGTAACATTCCTTGTTTTCTGTGCATCTATCTATGGCATGAATGATGTTACTCACCTAGGCATTTATGATATACCTATGCTATCTAATATTCCAAACCTAGTTTATTTAGCTCCAACAACTTTAGAAGATTACAAGGCAATGGTTGACTATGCTACTACTCAGAATGAACACCCTGTAGCTATTAGAGTACCATATGATGTATTTGAGGCAGGTAAACCTCAAACTAAGGACTTTAGCAAACTTAACAAGTATGAAGTTGTATCAGAGGGTAATGATGTTGCAATTATTGCTTTAGGTTCTTTCTTTGGTATTGGTGAAAAGGTAAAGAAAATGTTAGCTGATAGTAACATTAATGCAACACTTATTAACCCATACTTTATTACAGGTACAGATGATGAACTATTAGAAAGTTTAAAGGATAACCATAAGCTTGTTATCACTATTGAAGATGGTGTTCTTGATGGTGGTTTTGGTGAGAAGATTTCTCGTTTCTACGGTAATACTAATGTGAATACTATTAATTATGGTTACAAGAAGGAATTTTTAGACAGATATAATCCGGAAGATATTCTAAGAGAAAATAGAATTACTCCTGAACAGATTGTAGAAGATATTAAGAATTCTTTATAATCCTTTACAAAATAATCCAATTTTTAAGGTGCAGTTAATTTAACTGCACCTTTTTTATATATAAAAAGATTACTATTTAATTACTATAATGCAGATTATTCATAAATACTTTTATAATATGAAAAATTTATGAGCTATTTTAACAAAATATGAAATATTAGAAAATCTACTGTTGAAAAAATAAAAGTGCTTTGCTATAATACTAAATGGTTAGGACATGCTAACTTGATTTAGCTATTGCTAACTAAGGAGATAAGTGAGAGGTTTTATGAGATTTATTAAGGCTTTTAGTGCATTAATTTTAATAATTATTCTTGTTGGTTGCAGTAATGAAAATGAAGTGAATACTTCAAAAACTACATCTACAACTACAGTTAACGATACTATTCCGGCATCAAAAGAATTTTTTGCTATGGATACTTATATGGAAGTCGATGCTTATGGGAATAATGGTGAAAAGGCTGTTGCTAAAGCAGAAAAGGAAGTTAATAAACTTGATAGCATTTTATCAACAGGTAAGTCAACAAGTGAAATCAGTAAATTAAATAAAAATAAAAAGCAAGTTGTGTCTGCCGATACAATGTCACTTATTAAAGAGTCAGTAATAATTTCAAAAGAAACTAATAGTGCATTTAATCCAACAATTTATCCCTTAATGGAGCTTTGGGGATTTACCACAAAGAATTATTATGTACCTAAAGATAATGAAATAAAACCATTACTTAATCATATGGATATTGATAATATTAAAATTGATGAAAGTAAAAATGAAGTATCTTTTAAAGATAACAAAATGAAAATTGATTTAGGTGCTATTGCCAAGGGATATACCTCATCAAAGATTATTGATATTTTTAAAGAGAATAATATCAAAAGTGGTATGGTAACTTTAGGTGGTAATGTTCAAGTTTTAGGTAAAAAGCCTGATGGTTCACTTTGGAAAGTCGGAATACAAAATCCGATTGGTGAAGATGAATATTTAGGTGTGTTACAAACATCAGATAAAGCAGTTATTACTTCCGGTGGATATGAAAGAAATTTCACTAAGAATGGTAAAACCTATCATCATATCTTAGACCCATCAAATGGTTATCCTGCAAACAATGGACTTACATCGGTTACTATTATTTCAAGTGATGGTACTTTAGCTGATGCACTTTCAACATCACTGTTTGTTATGGGTAAAGATAAATCTATTGATTTTTATAAAAAATCAAATTATAACTTTGATTTTATCCTTTATACAAGTGACAATAAGTTAATTATTTCTGATGGCATCGAAGATATATTTTCTTCCGATTTGGATATTAAGGTGGTTAATAAATAATGAAAAATATATTTAAAAATATTTCTAAAATTAAATATATTCTTCCATTGTTAGTGTTAGTGGTTTGTGTTGCTTTTGCAGTAAATAGCTTTACAAATGGTAGTTTTAGTGCTGATTCTGTAAATAAAAGAGAAACCATTAATATTGAAAATTCTACAACAAATACAACTATTACCAGCTCTACCGGTAGTAATGATATAACAACATCACCTTTACCAAGTGAAAGTGGAAATAATAATTTAACTTCAAACAGTGAAAAGGTAAAGAGTGTTTTACCTTTAACTTTAAATAGTAATCAAAAGTATAAAGACGGTACATATTACGGAACAGGTGTAGGTTTTAATGGAAACCTTACTGTAAAAGTAACTATTAGGAATGGTAAAATAACAAATATAGATATTATAAAAACCGGTGATGGTGATGAGTATATTGCAAAAGCAAAAGAATTGTTAAAATCAATCTATGCTAAGCAAAATACAAATGTAGATACTGTTTCAGGTGCTACATATAGTTCTAATGGACTTATTGAAGCAGTTTCTAATGCACTTTCAAAAGCAGTTGTCAATAAAGATAATTCAAAAAGTTATGCAAATAACAATAAAAATACTAATAATATAGCAACCACAACAACACCAAAGAAATTTCCTACAAAGCCAAGTGTTCCTAATATGAATAATGCTACTTTCAAAGATGGCACATATATTGGTGTTGGTGAGGGTTATAAAGGAGATATAAAAGTTTCTGTTGTTATTAAGAATGGCAAAATCTATAAGATAAATATTCTTAGCACAGAAGATGATGAACAGTTCTTTTCAAAGGCAAAAAAATTAACTTCAAGTATTATCACTAAACAAACTGCTGCTGTTGATACAGTAAGTGGTGCAACTTTTAGTTCTAATGGCATAATAGAGGCTGTTTCAAATGCTTTACAAAAGGCCTATGTAAAGCAAACAACAACAGTTCCTACAACCACTATTACCACTACTACAAATAATACAACTTCAACAACTTTCCCTAGTAACCCAACAGTAAAACTTAAGTATGAAAACGGTACATATATGGCACAAGTAGTATGTTATCCTGATGATGGCTTTGATTTTGAAGAATATACCTTATCATTAAAAATTTCTATTTTTGATGATGTTATAACTTCTATTGATGATGTTATGGGTGTTGGTGATAACTACGATACTGCCAACGATTGGTATATGAATAGAGCAATAAGAGGTACAACAAAGTACCCTAGTGTTGTTAAACAAATTCTTAATAAAAATTCTACTGATGTTGATACAGTTAGTGGTGCAACTTGTTCATCAAAAGCAATTATTGAAGCTGTTAATAAAGCACTTTTAATTGCAGAAGTTAAGGGAGATTAAAGTGAATTTTTGGTTTAAATTATTTAACTTTCTTTTATGTGTTTGTGTTATTGTTGGTTATAACTTTTTTGTTGATATTAATGCTAAAGATAACACAATAAAAGAATTAAATACAAAAGTATCATCATTAGAGAAACAAGTTGAATATGATGATAATTACATTGAAGATATTAAAACTAAAATTAATAAAAATAACGGTAAAGAGTCAAAAGTAGAGGAAACTACAACATCTTCTAAATATAAAGATGGCACATATGACGGTGAGGCTAAAGGTTTTGGTGGTAATATCAGAGTCAGCTTAACTGTTAAGAATGACATTATAACAGAAATTAATGTTATATCTGCCGATAAAGAAGACTCAAGTTATTTAGCTTCAGCAAAGAATATTATTAATACAATGCTTGACAAACAATCAACAGATGTTGATACAGTAAGTGGTGCAACATTTAGTTCAACAGGTATCAAGAATGCAGCTACTATTGCACTTAACAAAGCATTAAAGTAATGGAAGTAATATAATTTATGAAAAGTATAAAACTAACACCGAAAAAGAAAAAACAACTTTATATGTATGTTAGATTAGCAATTCAGATTTTATTCTTTCTATTGTTTCCGTCTACATTCACAAGTGCCTTTAATGGTGTAAAATATATCTTTACTCAAATAGGTTTAGGCTCAAGTGTTGCACTTAATTCCTTTTTAGCCGTACTGATTGCACTATGTGTTTATACAATAGTTTTTGGCAGATTTTTCTGTGGATATGCTTGTGCTTTTGGTACAATGGGTGATTTGTTACATAAACTTTACCTTTTTATCTGTAAGAAGATGAAGAAAAAACCATTTAAACTCAATGATAAACTTTCTAAAGTACTAAGCTATTTAAAATATGTAGTACTGCTATTTATAGTTATTATGTATTTCTTAGCCTATTCATCCTATCTGCAAGGAAAAAGTCCATGGGATGTATTCTCAATGATAGTTTCATTTAACTTTAGATTTGACGGATATACAGTTGGCATAATTGCATTAGCAGTTATTATGGTGGGAATGTTCTTTATTAAGAGATTTTTCTGTAGATTTCTTTGTCCTATGGGAGCAGTTTTTTCATTACTACCATCACTGCCTTTTACTGCAGTAACCAGAAAGAGAGAAAATTGTATCAAAGGCTGTAAAGCTTGTAAAAATATTTGTCCTGCTAATATCGATATTCCTGAGAGAGGTAAAGGGAGTGTTAGTGGTGAGTGCTTCCAATGTGGTGAATGTATTTCAGTTTGTCCTAAGCAAAATACAGGTGTCTCAGAAAAAGTAAGAGGTAATGAGATTTGGTATGTACTTCTCAGAGCAGTAATTCTTTTAGTTCTACTATATTTTATTGGTGTTTGATATGAAAAAGAGAGATATTATTCTTGTTGTTAGTTTACTTGTTGTTGCCGGTATTGTATTTTTAATTTTTAATTTTAATAATAAAAGTGGCAAAACAGTTGTTATAACAGAGAATGGCTCAACATATGGAACTTATAGTTTAAGTGAAAATAAAGTTATTGATATAGATACAGATTTAGGTCATAACAAAGTTGTTATTAAAGATGGCAAAGTTCATATGGAAGAGGCTGATTGTCCTGATAAATATTGTGTTGATAAAGGTGATATTTCAAAAACAAATGAAAGCTTAATTTGCCTACCACACAAATTAGTTGTTGAAATTACCGATGATGAAGTAAAAAGTAATGATGATTTAGATGCAATAGTAAAGTAGGAAGTGATTTTTTGGTAAAGAAAACTGCAAAGATAGGAATGTTTATTGCACTTGCAATGATTTTTAGTTATATTGAAGCAATTATTCCTATTAATTTTGGAATACCGGGAATTAAACTTGGAATTGCAAATATTGTTGTAGTTACTTCCTTATATGTTCTTGGGTTTAAAGAAACTATCGGAATATCCTTAATTAGAATATTATTAATGGGAATTCTCTTTGGTAATGTGTTTTCATTAATATATAGTTTCTCGGGTGGTATTCTTAGTTTAATGGGAATGATAATTTGTAAAAAATTCAAGTTATTTTCAACTGTTGGTGTAAGTGTGGTTGGTGGTGTTTTGCATAACCTAGGACAACTTATTGCTGCATCAATAGTACTTAACAATTTAAGTATTGCTTATTATTTTTCTATATTATTAATTTCAGGTGTAGTGACAGGTTTTGTAATTGGTATTGTATCAACTAAGGTAATTAAAATACTCTCTTCACCTAAAATGAAAGTTTTTAATTAGTCAATAAAAAATAGTTATAGGTTGTAACTATTTTTTTTGAATAAAAGTTAGCAATTGCTAACAAAATATATTCAAGGAGGATTAAGAAATGGAAAAATCTACATTTCTAAAGAAAGCATCAGCTATAGCTATGGCTGGTATGATGACTGTTAGTGTTGGTCAGATGAGTATTTTTGCTGAAACAACTAACAGTGATGTTAATGCTAAGGACTATACTTATGTATTTGCCGGATTAACATGGGATGAATATTGGAAGTCTGAGGGTGTATATGTAGCAGATAATAACTGGACTGCATCTTCCGATGTTCTGGATTCACATAATGAATATGATAAGGGTGCTTTTGATGTTGTATCAAGAGCAACAACAAACCATGGGCTACATAGAGGTAGTTTCCAATGTTCAGCAGATATTTTTGCTAAGGATGCAAATGAAAATGAAAAAGAATTTGCAGTTTCTTATTGGACTAAAGAAGATAATAACAATGTTTTAGTATTAACAGATGGTACAAAGATTACTGACTTTTCAAGAGGTAAATTTACATATGATGGTGTTGCTTACACTATGACTAGTTATGATGTTACAGGTATGAAGTACATTCCTGTTGCAGTTAAGAATGACGATTTAGCCGACTTTGAAAGCAAATATACAGTTGTAAAGTCAGGTGAAGAGGTTAAGGGTGGCTTTACTGAAATGAACCTACAGTCATACAGTTTAACTGCTAACCTTGACGAAAATACAAATGGTCTAAAGTATGCTGAAAAGAATACTGACGGTACATATTCATTCTCTCAGAGAAATGTAGGTACAACTTCCGGTATTGAAGGTGCTGACCTAAAGAAAGCAGAAAATGTAAACATTGAAGTTAAAGACGGTGATGATGTTGGTTCATATGGTGAATACATTAGAGTTGACTTTAAGGGTGACGGATACGGTGCTTTAGGTTCAAAGATGTATGCAGTTCGTTGGGATTACTATGGTGATGATAACTCATACTCTAATAAGCTTGTATCATTCGGTACAAAGTTTGCTTCCGATAACTGGATGCATAAAGTAATGGGTATTCAGCTAGGTTTAACAGATTCTTATAGATTTAAGCTACCTGAAAATACAGACGGTACAGGCTATTGGAAACTTACTATCTATGCTCTAGGTTACGAAGATTATACAGTAAACTTCCAGATTACTGCCGATAACCTACCTGCACAGTCAACTGATGAACTAGATAAGACTGAACTACAGAAACTTGTTGATCAGGCTAATGCTCTAAATGAAAATGATTACACAGTTGACTCTTGGAAAGACCTTAAGACAGAACTTGATGAGTCTGTTGATTTACTAGCTAATGCCAGAAATCAGGCTTCTATTAATGAACAGGTTAAGCACCTAACACTTGCTATTAACTCATTAGTTAAGAGAGAAGTTCCAACTGAAACAACACCTACAGAAACAACTCCAACAGAAACTACACCTACTACTACAACTCCAACTACTACAAAGCCATCTACAACTACACCTACTAAGCCTGTAGTTAAGAAAACAACAGTTTCTCTGGCTAGAACTACAGGTTCAGTATATGTAAAGGGCAGAACTACTGTTAAGGCTGCTGTAAAGAATGGTAAGGGTAAGACAACTTATAAGAGTAACAATACTAGAGTAGCTAAGGTTTCTTCAACCGGTGTAGTAACAGGTGTAAAGAAAGGTGTTGCAGTAATTACAGTTACAAATAATAGAGTATCTAGAACTTTCAAAGTAACAGTTAAGAACCCAACACTTAACAGAACTAAACTTAACCTAAAGGCTAAAAAGAACTATACTCTAAAAGTACAGGGCAAAATCGGCAAGGTAACTTTTAAGTCATCTAATACTAAGGTTGCTACTGTAAATGCTAAGGGTAAAGTAGTTGCTAAGAAAAAGGGTAATGCTACTATTACTGTAAAGGCAAACGGTATCACTCTAAAGTGTAAAGTAAAGGTTAAATAATTATTTAACAATACATATTTTAAGAACCACTAATGGGCTAGTCATTAGTGGTTCTTTTTTTCCAAGGTGGAAATATGGAGGTGTATTCATTTACTTCAAGTAAGAATACTAATGTTAGTTCAGTACAGTTTGTAATTAAAACTTCTGAAATCAAGAAAGAGGAAGTAAAAGAAGATAAGAAAACTAAAGAAGAACAAACTTTTTTCCAAAAGTTTATTAGTTTATTTACAGATTTATTTAATTAATAATGTTAACAATAATTATAATATAGGTTGACATTGCATAAAATATCAATTATAATCTCTTATAGAAAAGAGGTTGACAATAATGGATATTAAGAAGTTATCTAATGATATTATAAATGGCAAGAGATTAACTAGGGAAGATGACCTTTCATTTTTCAAGACTGTAGATTTAGATGAACTATGCAGTGGTGCTGATGAAATCAGAGAAAAGCTATGTGGTAATCATATAGACCTATGTTCTATCATCAATGGTCGTAGTGGTGGTTGTAGTGAAAACTGCAAGTTCTGTGCACAAAGTGCACATCATCACACAAGTGTTGAAAGATACAAATTTCTTGAACCTGAAGAAATTGTTAAGGACTGTGAATATCACTACAACAAAGGCGTACATAGATATTCTATTGTTACAGCAGGTAGAACTCTCGAGGGTGAAGATCTGGAAAAAGCTTGTAAAGCCTATAAAGAAATGCATGATAAATATGATATTTGTCTTTGTGCATCTCATGGTCTTGTAACTGAAGAAACTTTTAAAAAGTTAAAAGACAGTGGTGTAAGTATGTATCATGAAAATATTGAAACATCCAGAAGAAACTTCCCTAATGTATGCACAACTCACACTTTTGATGATAAAATCAATGGTATCAAAACTGCTCATAAAGTTGGTTTAACTGTATGTTCAGGTGGCATTATCGGAATGGGTGAAACCTTTGAAGATATAATTGATATGGCTCTTACTTTAGCTGAACTTGATGTTGAGTCAATTCCTCTTAATTCACTTATTCCTATTAAGGGTACTTGTTACGAAGATTTACCAACACTTACTGAGGAAGAAATCTTGCGTACTGTTGCAATGTTTAGATTTATCAACCCTACTGCATATATCAGACTTGCAGCAGGTAGAACTTTAATGAGTAATTCTGGTGAAAAAGCATTCACTTCCGGTGTTAATGCTACTATTACCGGTGATATGCTAACTACTTCCGGTAATAATATTGACGAAGATAAAGCAATGCTAACTGATATGGGATTTTCTATTTAACATAAAACTTTATATTTCTTGACTAATCTTTCTACAACTTATATAATTACTGTAGTATATAAATCATTTAGAGAGATTTGATTTTATGAAAATATATAAGTACAAGAAAATATTTTCAATATTTTTACTAACGTCTTTGTTGTTGCTGATTGTACCCATTACAACGCTCAATACAAATGCAAGTTCTAAAATTGACTTTTCTTTGTCTTGTGATTCTGTATATAAAAACAGACTTTTCAATGTAGACTTAATTGTTAACGGTAATGCTAACTTATCTGCATTTAGTGTGTCAATTACTTATGATTCTGAGTCTGTAGAATTTAGAAAATTAGATTCACCTGATAAAGCATTTGATGTTAAGAAAAAGAATTCTAACGGCAAAGTAAATGCAATAGTACTATGTTCTTATGGATATAAGTTTAACGGTAAAGCAAAGATTATTTCCTTTAAATTTAAGTCAGTTGATACCGGTATAACTGATTTTGGTTTAGCTATTTCTGATCCTGTAGATAATTATGGCAATAAATTATCAATAGGTTCAGTTTATGGTGCTGAAATGAAAATTGATGAAAATAAAATCACTTCTAAAAGAATTAAAAGCAATAGTAGCAAGAGTTCCGGTAGAAGTAATAGCACAAGTAGCAAAACCCATGGATCAAACAATTCTGTAAATGGAAAGGCTGATTCTGTAAAAGTTCCAAAGGTTAACTATGTTGGTGGTGACAGTAAAGAAAGTGCATCAACAACTTCTCCTATGGATAACGCCTATACTGATAATAGTGAACCAAAGTCACTATTCGTTATGGGTGTATTAGTAACTTTAGGTGTTGTACTTATTATTTATATAGTCTATAATGTAGGTAGAGCCGGTAAAGAAAATAAAGATACTAAAACTGAAAAAGATAATAATGAAGAAGATAAGTAGAGGACTATAATTTTATAGTTCTCTTTTCTTGTTTGTAATTATAGAATATTTATGATATACTAACTTTGTATTGCTAGAAATTAATAAGGAATGATATATATGAGTGAAATGCAAAATATACAATGGTTTCCGGGTCATATGACCAAAACTAAAAGACAAATTCAAGCATCACTTAAACTAGTTGATGCTGTTGCTGAAATTATTGATGCAAGAATACCGGTAAGTAGCCGTAACCCTGACCTTGATTCAATTATTCAAAATAAGCCTAGAGTTGTTTTGATGAACAAATGTGATATGGCAGACCCATCATCTACCCAAAAGTGGATTAATTATTTTAAAAATAACGGCATTGTAGCTATTCCAATTGATTGCAAAACAGGTAGAGGTATCAACAAGTTTGTATCTTCTGTTAATGAGGTTCTTAAGGAAAAGATTGAAAAGCAAAAGGCAAAAGGACTTTTAAATCCTACAGTTAGAGTTATGATTGTTGGTATTCCTAATGTAGGTAAATCAACTTTCATCAATAGAATTTCTAAAAACAGAAAGGCTAAAGCTGAGGATAAACCGGGTGTTACAAGAGGTAATCAGTGGTTTACTATTAACAAAGGCTTTGAAGTTCTGGATACTCCAGGGGTATTGTGGCCTAAATTTGAAGACAAAATTGTTGGTGAAAGACTGGCTTTTACAGGTGCAGTTAAAGACCAAATTATGGATACTGAACTTTTAGCTATGAGATTATTGGATTTCCTAAAGGTTGAGAAAAATCCAATATTTGTAGAAAGATTTAAACTACAAAATGAACCGATTGAAAATATTGAAAGTTATGAACTTCTTGAACTTATCGGCAGAAAAAGAGGTATGCTGATTTCCGGTGGCGAAATTGATACTGAAAGAGCTGCTATTATGTTACTTGATGAATATAGAAGTGCCAAACTTGGAAAATACACATTTGAATTACCGGAGAATTAATTATGGAATGGCTAAAATATGAAAATGAAGCCTTAGAAAAAGGCTATACAAATATTTGTGGAGTTGATGAAGCAGGTAGAGGTCCTTTAGCCGGACCTGTTTGTGCAGCAGCAGTAATTCTGCCTAAAGGTCATATTATTGAAGGTGTCAATGACTCTAAGAAACTTACTGAAAAAAAGAGAGAAAAACTTTTTGATGTGATTATTGATGAATGCGTTTCTTATTCAATAGCTTTTGCTACAGTTGAAGAAATTGAAGAACTTAATATTCTTAATGCTACTATGCTTGCAATGCAAAGGGCAGTTGAAGGCCTTGATGTTAAGGCTAATTATGCTATGATAGACGGCAATAGACTTCCACCACTTAATATTCCGGCAGAATGTATTGTAAAAGGTGATGCAAATTCTATGTCAATTGCTGCTGCCTCAATCCTAGCAAAAGTAGCTAGAGACAGACTTTGTTTAAAGTATGATGAATTGTATCCTGAATATGGTTTTGCTAAACATAAAGGATATGGCACAAAGTTACATAGAGAAATGATTTTAAAGTATGGACCTTGTGAAATTCACAGAAAAAGCTTTTTAAAGAAAATTTATAAAAATGCAAATAACTGAGAAAAGACAAATCGGTGATATTGGAGAAAAAGCATCCCGAAAATATTTAAAGAAAAATGGATATAAAATCGTTGCAAAGAACTACAACACTAAGTATGGTGAAATTGATATTGTAGCAGAAAACAAAAACTATATTGTTTTTGTAGAAGTAAAAACAAGAAAAGAGAATTCTCTCTATGCACCGATATTAGCAGTTACAAAGCAAAAACAAAATAGGCTTATGAAAACTGCTTATGTATATCTTAAAGAATATCCAACAAATAAGAACATAAGATTTGATATAATAGAAGTTATCCATAATTCTAAAAAGGTTGTAAGTATCAATCATATAAAAAATGCATTTATGCAAGGAGGTAGTTATGGAAGTTTTTGATTTTCATTGTGATACCTTATATAAAAGTATGATGAGTAATTTGCCACTTGATGCTGATATTTATGAATTTAAAATTTCCGATTTAATGAAAGAACATAAATGGCATCAATGTATGGCAGTATGGACACCTGATGACAGAAATGAATTACCCTTACAGTTTAAGGATAAGCCTCTTATAGAGTATTTTATTACAAGTGCCGAAAAACTTATTTCAGAATGTAAAAGGCTTAATATTCCTTTTAATAATATATATGCAAATAAGTCACTACACCTAACTGTGGAAAATTCTTCAATTTTAGAAGATAATATTGAAAATATACAATTCCTAAAAAAGTATGGTGTAAAAGTTGCTACGCTAACTTGGAACGAAAGTAATTGTATCGGTGATGGTGTTCTTGCAAAAAATCCTATAGGTGCTACTACTTTCGGCAAAAAGGTGATTGATGAATATATTAAGAATAATATTGCTATTGATATATCTCATACAAGTGATAATTTGTTCTATGATATAGCATCACGTAACCCAAAATATATACTTGCTACACATTCAAATTCAAGAGAAATTTGTAGTAACAAAAGGAATATTACAGATGAACAATTTGAATATATTAAAAGCAGAAATGGTGTTGTAGGACTTAACTTTCATAAATATTTTTTAAGTGATAGTGACAGTTACAGTATTAAAGATATACTTAATCATGCGTACCATTTTCTAAGTCTTGGTGGTGAAGATAACCTATGTATCGGTACGGATATGGATGGTTCAGACCTTGTTGATGGTTTTTCTTCATCAAGTGATTTTAAAAGGCTATATAATTCTTTTATAGAAAATAACTTCAAAAAATCTGTTGTTGACAAGATTTTTTTTGAAAATGGCGTGAAATTTTACGATAAACTTTGACATTTAGCACAATATAGTGTAGAATGTAAAATCGGAAATATGTACTGAAAGGAAGATAAAAATGTTATATAACAGTACTGAAAATAATAAAGAAGTTGTTTCTGCTGCTCAGGCTATTGCACAGGGTATCAGTAAAGACGGTGGTCTTTTTGTACCTCAGGAATTACCTAAGTACACAGAGGAAACTTTCAAATCTTTACTAGGTCTTTCATATAACGAAAGAGCAAAGATTGTGTTCTCTGATTTTCTAACAGATTTCACAGAAGAAGAAATTGCTGATTGTGTTGACAAGGCATATACAGTTGAGAAGTTTGGTTCAGAATGTCCTGCTCCTCTGGTTGCTAAGAAATACAACGGTAACGAAATCAACATTATGGAACTATGGCATGGTCCAACATGTGCATTTAAGGATATGGCACTTCAGATTCTTCCACATTTCCTAACTAAGTCATTAAAGAAAACTTATGATGGAAAAACTGCTGTTATTCTTGTTGCTACATCAGGTGATACAGGTAAGGCTGCTCTTGAAGGTTTCAAAGATGTTGACCACACTAAGATGATTGTATTCTATCCTGAAGACGGTGTTTCTCCAATGCAGAAGCGTCAGATGAACACTCAGAAGGGTAGTAATGTAAATGTTTGTGCAATCAAGGGTAACTTTGATGATGCTCAGACAGGTGTTAAAAAGATTTTCACTACTGATGAGATTGTTGAACTTCTACATAAGAACGATATGCTATTCAGTTCAGCTAACTCAATCAACTGGGGTAGATTACTTCCTCAAATTGTTTACTATATTTCTGCTTATTGTGATTTAGTAAACAGTAAGAAAATTAATATGGGTGACAAAATCAACATTGTTGTTCCAACAGGTAACTTTGGTAACATTCTAGCTGCTTACTATGCATATTGTATGGGTATGCCTGTTAACAAGTTTATTTGTGCATCTAACCAGAATAATGTTCTTACTGATTTTATCAATACAGGTGTTTACGACAAGAACAGACAGTTCTACGCAACTGCTTCTCCATCAATGGATATTCTTGTTTCTAGTAACCTTGAAAGACTACTTTACAAGTTCTCAGGTAATAATGATGAACTAGTTGCAAAGTGGATGAATCAACTTAAGACTGAAGGTAAGTATGAAGTAACTGATGAAGTTAAGAAAGAAATTACTTCTAAGTTCTTTGGTGGTTTCTGTGACGATACAAACACAAAGGCTACAATTAAGGAACTATTTGATGAAGAAAAGTATCTATGCGATACTCATACATCAGTTGCTATTAATGTATATAATCAGTATGTAGAAAAGACAGGAGATAAAACACCTGTTGTTATTGCTTCTACTGCAAGTCCATATAAGTTCTCTCATTCTGTACTTGAAGCAGTAGCTCCTGAAGCTATCTGTGATGATGAGTTCACAATGGTTGATGAACTTAATAAGATTACAGGTGCTGAAGTACCAAAGCCAATTGCTGAACTAAAGAATCTAGAAGTTAGATTTAATAATGTAACAGAGGCTGATAAGATGCCTGAATATGTTAAGAATACATTAGGTATCTAATATGTCTTTATTTTGTATTGCTGACCTTCATTTATCTATCGGTGTTGATAAGCCTATGGATATATTTGAAGGTTGGGACAATCATATAGAGAGATTGCTTAATAACTGGAACAGCATTGTAAAAGATGAAGATACAGTTATTGTTGCCGGTGACATTTGTTGGGCTCTTAAGCTTGATGAATGTTACAAAGACTTTGAGTTTATAAATAATAAACTTAAGGGCAATAAAATTTTCCTAAAAGGAAACCACGATTTATGGTGGGGAACTAAGAAGAAAGTAGATAACTACCTTGAAGAAAATAATTTTAACAAAATTAAGATTCTTTTTAATAATTCTTACAGGGTAGGTAACTATAACATCTGTGGTACTCGTGGATGGAATTTAGAAGTTGACAGTGCTGAGGATGAGAAGGTTCTTAACCGAGAACTTGGTAGATTGAAATTATCACTTGATAGTGTTGATAACGATTTAGAAACTATAGTTTTTCTTCATTATCCACCGGTATTCGGAAATCAGTGTTGTCAAGAAATATTTGATATACTACATAACTACAATATAAAAAAATGTTACTATGGACACTTACATGGTCGTAAAATTACAAAGTATGCTTTTAATGGTGACTATGAAGATATTAAACTAAAGCTAATATCAAGTGACAGTGTAGCATTTACCCCCGTGCTAATTGCAAAATAATTTGATAAAAACTATGGAAATTATCAAAAGCATATGTTATAATTGTCTAGTTATTTAGTCATAAACAGGAGGAAATATAAAATGAGTCTTAATAATTCAACAAAAACTAAAGAAAACACATACGAAGTAGAAGTATCTGTTGATGCTGAAACTTTTGCAAAAGCTTGTAACAAAGCATACAAGAAGCAGGTTAAGAACATCAATGTTCCCGGCTTTAGAAAAGGTAAAGCTCCTAAGCATATGATCGAAAAGATGTATGGCGAAGGTGTATTCTTTGAAGATGCAATGCAGGATTGTTACCCAGAAGCTCTTGATGCAGCTGCTAAGGAAGCAGAACTAAATGTTATTGCAGTTGAATCCCTTGAAGCTATGGATGCTTCAGAAAAAGACGGCTTTACTTTCAAGGCTACAGTTATCACATACCCTGAAATTGACATTAACGATTACAAGGGTATCACAGTTAAGAAGAAATCAACAAGAGTTACAAAGAAGCTTATTGATGAAGAAATCGAAGCAGTTCGTGACAGAAATAGCCGTATGGTAACTGTTGAAGACGGTGCTGTTGAAAACGGTGATATGGTTGTTATCGACTTTGAAGGTATGAAGGACGGCGTTCCATTTGAAGGTGGTAAGGCTGAAAACTACAACCTAGCAATTGGTTCAGGCAACTTTATCCCAGGTTTTGAAGAACAGATTGTTGGTCACAAGACAGGTGAAGAATTCACTATCACAGTTAAGTTCCCTGAAGATTATCAGGCTGAAGAACTAAAGGGTGCAGATGCTGAATTCAAGATTAACCTACACGAAATCAAGAGAAAAGAACTTCCGGAACTTGATGATGAATTTGTTAAGGATGTAAGTGAAAAGGAAACTCTTGACGAATACAAAGAAGAAGTTAAGGAAACTGTTAAGAAGCGTCTAGAAGCTGAGCAGAAGAAGGATATCGAAGATCAGGTTATCACAAAGCTATGTGATGCAGTTGAAGGTGAAATCCCAGAACAGATGTATGACAATGCAGTTAACGAAATGATTCAGGAATTCGATATGCGTCTAAGAAGCCAGGGTATGGACTTTAACACATATATGAAGTATATGGGTGCAACTCCTGACACAATTAAGGAAATGTACAGACCTGACGCTGAAAAGAGAGTTAAGCTAAGACTTGCTCTTGAAAAGATTGCAGAAAAGGAAGCTATCGAAGTAACAGAAGCTGACCTAGATGCAGAATACACAAGACTAGCTGATCAGTACAATATGAAGGTTGAAGATGTTAAGAAAGCAATCAACGATGAAGCACTATCAGCTGACCTAAAGACTCAGAAGGCTATGGATCTTGCAGTAAACAGTGTAAAGGCTGAAAGCAAGAAGGCTGCTGAAGACAAAAAAGAAGACTAATTGAATAAATTTAGTCTATCTAACCTATTATTATAATTGAAAGGATTGATTAGAATGGCATTAGTACCATATGTCGTTGAACAAACAAATAGAGGCGAACGCTCCTATGATATTTTTTCAAGACTTTTAAACGATAGAATTATTATGTTAACAGAAGAGGTAAACAACCAGACTGCAAGTTTGGTTGTAGCTCAACTTCTATACCTAGAAGGTCAGGATCCAACAAAGGATATTAGCTTATATATTAATAGCCCCGGTGGTTCTGTTACTGACGGTATGTCAATTTACGATACAATGAATTACATTAAGTGTGATGTATCAACAATTTGTATGGGTATGGCTGCATCAATGGGTGCTTTCCTACTATCAGCAGGTGCAAAGGGCAAGAGATATGCTCTACCTAACAGTGATATTATGATTCACCAGCCAAGTGGTGGTGCTCAGGGTCAGGCAACTGATATGCTTATTCATACTCAGCACATTATCGACACAAAGAAGAAGTTAAACGAAATTCTTGCTGCCAATACTGGTCAACCATATGATGTAATTGCAAAGGATACTGAAAGAGATAACTTTATGACTGCTCAAGAAGCACTTGAATACGGTCTAATTGACAAGGTTATCACAAACAGATAAAAGGGGAATTAGTTAATGCCAAAGGACGAAAAAGAAATTTACTGTTCTTTCTGTGGTAAACCACAAGATATGGTTGGTAGAATAATATCTGGCAATGGTGTTTATATTTGCGACCAATGTGTTGATTTGTGTATGCAAATATTAGAAGATGGTCTTGAACCTGTTAAAGACCAAAAGAAAGATATTGAAATTCCACAGCTTCTTAAACCACAGGAAATTAAGGATGTGCTAGATCAGTATGTTATTGGTCAAGATAGAGCAAAGGTTACTTTAAGTGTAGCAGTTTATAACCACTATAAGAGAGTATTTTCTCTTGATGATGATGTAGAATTTGCTAAGAGTAATGTGCTTTTACTTGGTCCAACCGGTGTGGGAAAAACACTTCTTGCACAAACCTTAGCAAAAACACTTGATGTTCCTTTTGCTATTGCTGATGCAACCACATTGACAGAAGCCGGATATGTTGGTGAAGATGTTGAGAACATTCTTCTAAAACTTATTCAAGCTGCTGATTACGATATAGAAAAGGCTGAGCGTGGCATTATCTATATTGATGAAATTGATAAGATTTCTCGTAAGTCTGAAAACCCATCAATCACCAGAGATGTTAGCGGTGAAGGTGTTCAGCAGGCTTTACTTAAAATTATTGAAGGCACAGTTTCTAATGTTCCACCTCAGGGTGGCAGAAAGCATCCTCAACAAGAATTTATACAGATAAATACTAAGAACATTTTATTTATTTGTGGTGGTGCTTTTGAGGGACTGGAAAAAATTGTTGAGAAGAGAATGAACTCATCAGTACTTGGTTTTGGTGGCACAATCAGAAGCCGTAAAGAACTTGACAGTACAGATTGGATGAAAGATGTTGTAGCTCATGACCTTGTTAAGTTTGGTATTATTCCTGAACTTGTTGGTCGTATTCCTGTTATTACATCACTTTCAGGTCTTGACGAAAATGCCCTAGTCAGAATTTTAACTGAACCTAAGAATTCAATTGTCAACCAGTACAAGAAGCTGTTTGAACTGGATGATGTTGATCTTGAATTTACTGATGATGCTCTACTTGCAGTAGCTAAGATTGCTAAGGAGCAAAATACCGGTGCAAGAGGTTTGCGTGGTATTCTTGAAAATGTTCTTACTGATTTAATGTTTACAACTCCATCAGACGAAACAATTAAAAAGATTGTTATTAATGCTGATGTTGTAAACGGTAAGACTAAACCAAAGATTACAAGACGCAGAACTAAGAAAAAGCAACCAATAATTATGGATGAAGAATCCAATCCAACAGCTTAAATAAACATACGAAATAGCTGTACTCTTTGGGTACAGCTATTTTTGAATTGAGTGATTATATGAACGATACACCTAATATTGTTGAATTACCGGTTCTACCACTAAAGGGATTAGTTGTATTTCCGGATATGATTCTACATTTTGATGTAGGTCGAAAGCGTAGTAAAGCTGCCGTAGAAGCTGCTATGCTTAATAACCAAGAAATTTTTGTAACCACACAAAAGCTAACTTCTGTAAATAGACCAAAACTTGATGATGTTTACAAAGTTGGTGTTGTATGCAACATTACCCAAATAGTAAATCAACAAGAAGATATTATCAGAGTTACTATTCAAGGTAAATATCGTGGTATTTTAAAAGAGATTACAACAGATACAAATTGCTTATTTGCTAAAGTAGAAGAAGTTCCTAGAAGTAAAATTACCGACAGTGAAAAAGGTGATGCTTTAGTAAGAGCAGTAAAGAATGTATTTGAACAATATATATCTATTACACCTAGTTTTTCAACTGATTATCTTTATAAACTAAGTCTTTGTAAAGATGCCTCTGAAATTGCTGATTATATAGCTAGTAATATTATTACCGACTATACAAATAAACAGACAATTCTAAATATCTTTGATATTGAAGCAAGGCTGGAAGCCTTAATTGAATTGCTGTTGGAGGAAATCAATGTTATTGAAATTGAAAATGACATTGTTGAAAAAGCCAGACAGAATATAGAGAAAAATCAAAGAGATTATTTTCTAAGGGAACAACTTGCAGTAATTCAAGAAGAGCTTGGTGAACAGGACAATCCTGAATCTGAATCAGAAGAATATAAAAAGAAAATTTTAGATTTACACCTTGATGAAGAAATTGAAAAGACTTTATTAAAAGAATGTGCTAAACTTAAAAAGATGGGTTATTCAAATCAAGAAGCTACTGTTATTCGTACATATCTTGATACTTGTCTTGATTTGCCATGGAATAAGTTTACAACTGATAAACTTGAAATACATAAAGTAAGAAAGTCTTTAGATAAAGAACATTATGGTCTAAATAAGGTTAAAGATAGAATTATTGAACAACTTGCAGTTAAAATTCTTAACCGTAAAAATAATTCACATATCATTTGCTTAGTTGGGCCTCCCGGTGTTGGTAAAACTTCTATTGCACAGTCTATTGCTAAAGCTATTGGCAAGAATAGTGCAAGAATTGCCCTTGGTGGTATTCATGATGAAGCAGAAATCAGAGGTCATAGAAAGACATATATAGGTTCTATGCCGGGTAGAATTATCAATGCAATGAGAAGTGCTAAGAGTATGAATCCTTTGATTATTCTTGATGAAGTTGATAAACTTGGACAAGACTACAAAGGTGACCCAACATCAGCTTTACTTGAAGTTCTTGACAGTGAACAGAACAGTACATTTGTTGACCATTACTTAGAAATTCCTTTTGATTTATCCAATGTAATGTTTATCACAACTGCAAATGACTTGTCACTTATCCCTGCACCATTAAGGGATAGAATGGATATTATTGAACTTCCATCTTATACAAGAGAAGAAAAGCTGAATATAGCTAAAAAGCATTTAATTAAGAAACAACTTGAATTAAATGGCCTTGATAAAACACAGTTCAAAATTTCTCCTAAGGGTATTTATTCATTAATTGATTACTATACAAGAGAAGCCGGTGTTCGTTCATTAGAAAGAACTATTGCTTCTTTAATGAGAAAATCAGCAGTTAAAATACTTATGGAAGAAGTTGACTCAGTTTCTATCACAGATAAGAATGTTCAAGAATTCTTAGGTGCTTATAAATTTACTGATGACACTAAGAGTAAACGCAATGAAGTTGGCGTTGTAAATGGATTGGCTTGGACTTCTGTTGGTGGTACATTGTTACCTATTGAAGTTGCATTAATGCCGGGCAAAGGTAATATTCAGCTAACAGGTTCATTAGGTGAAGTAATGCAAGAATCAGCAAAGATTGCTATTACTTGTATCCGTACTATGAGTGAAAAGTACATAATCAATAATGATTTTTATAGAAAAAATGACATCCATCTTCATGCCCCGGAAGGTGCAGTTCCAAAAGATGGACCATCAGCCGGTGTAACAATGGCAACTGCTATTTTCTCAGCATTAACTAATATGCCTGTAAGAAGTGATGTTGCTATGACAGGTGAAATTACTTTAAGAGGTAAAGTTCTTCCAATAGGTGGACTGAGAGAGAAAAGTATGGCAGCCTATAGAAATGGTATGAAAACTGTTATCATTCCTTATGACAACATTAAAGACCTTGAAGAAGTTGATGATGTAGTTAAAGAAAAGGTTGAATTTAAACCGGTTAAACATATAACAGAGGTTTTAGAAACTGCAATTTGCAATTACAAAAAATCATTTGCAAAAAGTGCTGGTACATCTGTTAAAGATGGCCTAGTTAATGCAATTAGACAGTAGGAGGTAATTATGACTTTTAATAGTGCAGAATTTGAATTCGCTTGTGGTACAAGCAGTCAGTTACCTCAGTCAACTAAACCTGAAGTTATTTTTTCCGGCAAAAGTAATGTTGGTAAGTCATCACTTATCAATAAACTTTGTGGTAGAAAGGCTTTGGCCAGAATTAGCTCAAAGCCAGGTAAAACTGCAACAATTAACTTTTTTGATGTTGATAATTTTCATCTTGTGGATTTACCGGGTTATGGTTATGCAAAGGTAAGTAAAGCTGAAAAACAAAGATGGGCAGAATTAATGGAAGGCTATTTTGACCAAGAAAGAGCATTTTGCCTAGTTGTTCAGTTACTTGATATGCGACATAAACCAACTCAAGATGATATTGGTATGATTAGTTTTTTACACAATTCTGGTTTGCCGTATATTGTGGTTCTTACAAAGCTGGATAAACTAAAGAAATCAGAAGTTAATAAGAATTTAGCTATGATTGGGGAAACTCTAAAAGAGTTTGATGATATAAGATTATTTCCATTTTCAGCACAAACAGGGGAAGGTGCCGAGTCAATAATCGGTGTTATTAATGAAAGTGTTGAGGAATACTTAAAAGATTCAGAGGAGGAATAAAAATGGAGAAGAAGCCATTTATTACTTTGGAACAGGCTAAGGATATTATTAAGGACATTCCTACACCATTCCATATTTATGACGAAAAGGGTATTAGAGAAAATGCTAGAGCACTTAACAAGGCTTTTAGTTGGAACAAAGGTTATAAGGAATATTTTGCAGTAAAAGCTACTCCTAACCCATATCTAATGAAGATTTTAAAAGAAGAGGGTTGTGGTATGGACTGCTCTTCTTATACAGAACTTGAACTATGTGAGGCTTGTGGTATCACAGGTAGTGACATTATGTTTAGTTCAAATGTTACACCTGTACAGGATATGAAAAAGGCTTATGAACTAGGTGCTAACATTAACCTTGATGATTTAACTCATGTGGAGTTTATCAAAAAGGTTTGTGGTGTTCCAAAGACAATTTGTTGCAGATACAATCCCGGTGGTGTTTTCAAACTAGCTGACAGTGAAGAAAAAGTTCAGGTTATGGATACTCCCGGTGACTCAAAGTATGGTATGAGTGAAGAACAAATGGTTGAAGCATTTACTGAACTTAAAAAGGCCGGTGCTGAAGAATTTGGTATTCACGCATTCTTAGCATCAAATACCGTTTCAAATGAATATTATCCTGAACTAGCCGGTATTCTATTTAACCTAGCAGTTAGACTACACAAGAAAACAGGTGTACATATTAAGTTTATCAACCTTTCAGGTGGTGTTGGTGTTGATTATAAACCTGAACAGCCAAAGAACGACATTGCTATTATCGGTGAAGGTGTTAGAAAAAAATTTGAAGAAATCCTTGTTCCTGAGGGAATGGATGATGTAGAAATCTACACAGAACTTGGTAGATATATGCTTGCACCATATGGTGCTTTAGTTGCTACTGCAATCCATGAAAAGCATATTTATAAGGAATATATTGGTCTTGATGCTTGTGCAGCAAACCTAATGCGTCCTGCAATGTATGGTTCTTATCACCATATTACTGTTCTTGGTAAAGAAAATGAACCTTGCGACCATAAGTATGATGTTACAGGTGGCCTATGCGAAAATAACGATAAATTCGCTATTGACAGAATGTTACCAAAGATTGATATGGGTGACATTATCTATATTCATGATGCCGGTGCTCATGGTTTCTCAATGGGTTACAACTACAACGGTAAGCTAAGAAGTGCAGAGGTACTACTAAAGGAAGATGGCTCACATAAATTAATTAGAAGAGCAGAAACTCCAGGTGACTACTTTGCTACTTTTGATTTTTCTGATGACTTTAAGTTACCAAAAGACTAATTTTAATTAAGCAATTTTCAGAGATTATGATTAATTTCATAATCTCTGTTTTTTTAAAGAGGTGTATTATGTTAAGACAAATACAGTATTTTCATTGAGTGATAAGGGTGCTTTCATTACAGGTACTGATTTTATGTGTGATGGTGGTGCTACTGCCAGTTATTATTATGGCCCATTAAGACCTTGATTTATTAATAATCTTATTACCGACTGCGATTATGTAGTCGGTATTTTTTATATTTGCACAAAATTAATTATATTATAGTGAATGTTTAGTGAAAATTATGTGTACAACCCTTGATTTACTTGACTTTTATACAAATTAGTGTTATACTTCTTAATAGTTCGTTACCGAACTAAGAGGTATTTTATGGAAGCAAATGAACTGTTGTCTGTTGCCAGACAGATTAAAAAATTAATTAATAAAAAAATGGAACCGGTTTTAGCCGATTGTGAATTAAAACCTATTGAGGTTGATATATTGGTGTTCTTATATAATCACCCATATGTGGATACTTCAAAGGAAATAATGAAGATATTTCATTTATCCAAAGCTCATATTTCTCATTCTTTGGACAATCTAAGAGAGAATGGTTATATTCGTCTTGCTGAGGACAGTAAAGACCACAGAATAATGCATATTATTATTGAAAAAAGAGCAATGGATATAATAGATAAAGTTGATAAAGTGTATTGTAATTGTAAAAATGTAATTCAAAAGGAAATCACAAAAGATGAAATTTCTGTACTTAAATCTATAATACACAAAATTAATGACAATGTAGAAAAAGAACTTAACTCATAGTTCTTTATACGAAGGGAGTTATTTATGGATAAGCTACTTAATTATGCAAAAAGTAATGTTGATTTGTGTGTTACTCATGACTCAATCAACAAAGGCTTATATGCAGAGTATGGTGTAAAAAAAGGTTTAAGAGATGAAAACGGTCAAGGTGTTCTAACAGGACTTACAAATATATCTCAAATTACTGCCTTTAAATATATTGATGGAGTAAAGACACCTTGTGATGGTGAACTTCTTTATCGTGGATATAATGTTCAAGATATTGTAAATGGCTCAACAGGTAAGAAGTTTATTTTTGAAGAAGGTGCATATCTTCTATTATTTGGTGAACTTCCAACAGAAAGTCAGTTAAGTAAATTTACGATTGCACTTTCTGACGGTATGGAACTACCAACTAACTTTACTCGTGATGTAATTATGAAAGCTCCTACTGCTGACATTATGAACTCGATGACTAGAAGTATTCTTACTTTAGCTTCATATGATAAAGATAAGGACAACCTTGAACTTTCCAATGTATTAAGACAATGTATGATGCTTATTAGTACATTCCCAATGATGGCAGCATATGCATATCACGCATATAACCACTACGAAAATAACGGTAGTATGTATATTCATAGACCTGATCCTGAACTTTCTATTGCTGAGAACTTTCTTCGTATGATTAGACCGGATCAAAAATATACAGAACTTGAAGCAAGAGTTCTTGATATTGCTTTACTACTTCATATGGAACATGGTGGTGGTAATAACTCAACCTTTACAACAAGAGTTGTTACTTCTTCAGGTTCAGATACATATTCAGCTATTGCTGCTGCTATGTCATCACTAAAAGGTAAGAAGCATGGTGGTGCTAACATTATGGTTATGAATATGATTGATGATATTCGTCATCATGTATCTGATTTTTATGATGAAGATGAAATTGAAAACTATCTAACAAAGATTCTTAATAAAGAAACATTTGATAAGCAAGGTCTTATCTATGGTATGGGTCATGCAGTTTATTCACTATCTGACCCAAGAGAAAAAGTATTTAAGAGATTTGTTGAACAACTTGCAGAAGAAAAGCATCACAATGATGATATGACTTTATATAACAACATTGAAAAGCTAGCACCAAAGGTTATTGCTGAAAAGAGAAAGATTTTCAAAGGTGTTAGTCCTAATGTTGACTTCTACAGTGGCTTTGTTTACGATATGCTGGGTATTCCTAAGGAACTGTACACACCGTTGTTTGCAATTGCAAGAATAGTTGGTTGGAGTGCTCACCGTATTGAGGAGCTTGTAACAACTGATAAGATTATCAGACCTGCATACAAGAGCCTTGTAACAAATAGAGATTATGTAAAAAGAGAGGACAGATGTAATTGAGTAGTATTCAAGAAGATTTCTTCCTAAAGAGTATTAATATTGACAATATATTCAAAACTTTTGAAAAAGCTGATTATCTATTTTTATATAGCATAAAGCATTGTATGGAAAATTCAGAAATTGAAGATGGTGTTTATCTTTCAGATTTAGCTGAATATATGCATATGTCTATTACTGATATTTCCAAAGCAGTAAAAAAGCTTCAGCAAAAAGGTTATGTAGAATGGCATACCGATGATAAAAAAGAAAGAACATATATCACTCCTACAACTAAGGCAGTTTCTGAGATGCATGGTCAGAAAGAAAGTTTAGTAAGTGCTTATAGCAAGATTATCGCTAATATTGATGGAGAAGATTTAAAAACTACTATTGATACACTTGCCAAAATCAGAAAAATTTTAGGTGAATAAATAATTAAAGGTCTGTAGAAATACAGACCTTTCAGCTAATCGAAAAAGTCCAGCAAAGGGAGAGACTACGTAAGGAAGTAGCTTCTCCCTTTGGCTTTGTAATCAGCCGGATTGATTGAAATTTTAGGAAAATCAATTATTTTGGAGGATTACATAATGGAAAACAGAATTTATAACGAGCAGAACGGTTTATGGTATGAATTGCAAGGGGATTATTATATTCCGTGCCTGATGCTCCCCACAGAAGAAAAAACCTTTGAGCGAGAGGTATCACCTTTACTCAAAATTAAAGATGCTTACCCTAAAATGATTTGGGCCACTAAGTACAACGAGTTAATCGAATGTTAAATATTCGAAGCATAACTGTGAAAATTAAATATAATTATGACAGTGCCATTAATTTAGAAACGGGAGGATAAAGATGTATACTGCAATCAAGAATTACTGTAATAACGGCAATAACAACGGCTTGTTTTTGCTTGATATGCCCACAGGATACGGTAAGACTTACTCTGTCCTCAAATATATCTACGAAGCATCGTTGGATGAGTCTAATAGTAAAAGGCGATTCTTCTTTATAACAACTTTAAAGAAGAATCTTCCTATTAAAGAACTTAAAAAGCGGTTTACAGAAGCAGGTAAATTAGATAAATTTAATGAGAAGTTTCTTTTTATAGATGCCAATGCAGATTGTGTAATGGATGGTCTTACAAGTGAAATAATCAATGAAATACCGAGCGAAATCAAAAAGACTGATGAATATAAATCCTTTGTTCAAGATGTAAGATTCTTGCAAGAACAAAGGAATGAAAACAAATTTGAACTGCGAGGTTTTATAGGAAGCATAAAGGACAACCTTCGTAGTAAATCTGAACCTAATTTTAGACGATTACTACAAACAATGTTGGCAAAGGAATTTTCCACAGTCAACGAACGCATTTATGCAATAAAAACGAATAAAAGATGGCAATGGCTCGGAAAACTATATCCCGCAGTATTCACTCGTGATAAGCAGATCATTTTTATGAGTATGGATAAGTTTTTAACGAGAAATGCTACAATTGTAGAACCTTCTTATATGTTCTACAATACTGACATCATTGATAATGCAGCCATTTTCATCGATGAGTTTGATGCGACAAAAGAAACCTTATTAAAAAACATCATACAAAACGGACTGAGAGATAAAATTGATTATATTGAACTGTTCAAGGACATTTACTCTGCACTACATACCAATGAATTCCCTGCGGTGCTTACCACACCTTCTAAGCAAAGAAAAGAAAGTAAATACAAGGATCAAACATTACAATCCGTAATAGACGGAATTCGGGAAAAAGCCGATGCAATCTATGAGAATTACACATTACAGTTTAGCCATAGGACCTCAACAGATGTTGCAGACAAGACTAAGAATTTTTTGTTTCAAGATCATCAATTCCATTCTATTTTAGATGGAAATAATTCTTACATCACAACTGTAAGTGACACAAAAAATCGCATAAACGCTATTCGCTTTTCTCCCAATAAGCCAAATACAGAAAAGAATAATATTCAAGTAATGCTCGGTAAATTACGGGGCTTTATTAAGTATTTTCAAATTGGCATCAATATACTGGCAATAAACTATATGCAATGCAAAGCCGAACGCAAACAAAATGGTGATGATGAATTTACTATGGAATCGGCTATACGCTCTGTTTTAGCAGAGTTCAGGCTCAATTCCACATATATTGATTATATAACATCGCAAATATTGATTGCTTCACATAAAGTGAAAGGCAATATAGAAAATTCTGATTTTGATCTTTCTTTTTATGAAAATGGATTCCGCTTTTATTCATTTGAAGATGATGCCGTTCACGATATGCAATCAAAAATAATGATGTGTTCTTTTCAGACTACCCCTGAAAAGATTCTTTTACGCTTTTGTGAAAAGGCTAAAGTTATTGGTATATCGGCAACAGCGACATTACCAACCGTTATTGGAAACTATGATTTAGATTATCTTAAATCGAAAATGCAAACAGCTTTCTCGTTGCCGAGTGAAGCCGATAAAAAGCGCTTGCGTGATGATTTTTCAAATTCACTTTGCGGATATGATGATGTATCTATAAATGTTGAACTTTTGGGTGGAAATGTGCGAGACAACTATTCCGTTTCTGCTTGGAAATTGGTATTTAATACTGATGAAATTGCTGAAATGATTTATGAGCGAATCGAACGAGAGTTGCCCGACAGCAAGGATAACTATCATAAGGAACGTTATATTAGAATTGCTTTGGCTTACAAGCAATTTGTGATGCACAATGATATTCAATCTTTTCTATGCGTTCTTACAAAGCATCCAAGAAAAGGTGATAAATATCTTAACAAGGATGTTCTTGATGAAATTTTCAGGTATATCATTGCAGAAAACAATGCAAGTATAAGTGTAAAATCCTCTGTTTATCAGTTAGACGGCGATGAATACGATATAAAAAAGGATGAAATAACTCGTAAACTCTCGGAAGGTCAAAAACTGTTTATTATTTCTGTTTATCAAACAATCGGTGCAGGACAAAACCTGCAATATAACATCCCACGTGGATTGGAAAAAGAACTCATCAAAATCAATGACCGCCCCTCTCATGGCGAAAAAGATTTTGATGCTATCTATTTAGACAAGCCTACCAATCTTTTGGTAAACTTAGGCAACAATCTTTCTGAGGAGGAGTTTGTGAAGTATTTGTATCATACTGAGTTTTTTCAGGAAACATCTGAACTCTCTATGTATGATGCATTTCAACATATTAAACGTGCTTTCCGCTGCTATATCACCGGAAACGCATATCAGCTCCCGTACGCCCAAAGTGCCTATAATAGCAAGAGTGTGGTTCTTCTTTCTACAAGAACAATTATTCAAGCTATTGGACGTATCTGCCGTACTAACCAAAAGAGAAAGAATATTTATGTTTTTGCAGATAGCCGTATTGCAGAAAATATTGATTTATCCGTTTCTAATGACCGATTGCTGAACAAGGAAATTATTGCTTTGTTCGATAAAGTTAGAGAGCAATCAAACGCACAGATAAGTGAAGGGTCTTTTGAAAACAGAGGCGCCCTTTTATCTGTAAGAGCCAACAAATTCATCAACAATATGCTGCGAGAAGATTGGACTGATAATCGGATAGAAAAATGGCAACGGTTGCGTAAGCTTGTGCTTACATCTCCTACTATGTCTGAGGCGGAAGTATCGAAAAATTTTGTTGCAAAGAATTTTTATGTAAAACTTCCCGATAAAAACAATCATCTGTTTTATAGGCAGGAAGAAGATTATAATAATATTCAAATCGGTTTTATTAAGAATAAAGATTTGAATTTGGAGGTCTCGGATGCTGCGGCAAAATTAAATATCTTAATGAATATTCCTGAACTCAAAGACTTTTTTGTAAAAAAAGGTTGGGCAACTCATTTTGAAAAAAACGATTATATTATGTCGCCCACTTTGTTTAATAATATATATAAAGGTGCGTTAGGCGAAGTTGTAGGCAGATATTTGTTTTGGCGGGTCTTAAACCTAAAAATGGAAGAAATCAGCGAGCCTGAATTATTTGAATTGTTTGACTATAAAGTGAGTGATCTTCCCATTTATGTTGATTTCAAGAATTGGCACGAAACTACCGTTTTCAACGATAAAGAAATGCTAAACAAAATTGAAGATAAGGCAAATAAATGCGGTTGCAAATGTGTTATTATAGTCAATATTGTTTCAGAAAAAGAATGGCAAACACACCGCATAGAACGAGATGGTTTAACGATTGTTGAAATTCCGTCTTTGTTAACAGGTAAAGCTTCTCTTAACCATAACAAAGAGGCTTGGAACGAGATAAGAAGGTGTATAAATGAATGCTCCAATTAAAACAAATCAACTTACTTATACGATTGATAAAGAATTGTTTTCAAAAAACTACGATATATTTTCTATTCGCACATCGGAGAAGTATTTTAAAAACGGAGCATTTATTATTGATGCACCGCTTCTGAGCAATAATGTTTGTTCCGTGCTTTTTAAGTCCGGAAAAGAGTTTTTTGTACTAATTAAAAGCAATGATGCAAACATATCATTGTTAAAGGATGCAATATTAAAAGAAGATGGTGCTGACCGCATTACTATTTCACAGATTGCGGCAAACACTTTGAAAGATGATATTATATTTCAACTTATGCTTAACAGCTTGGGGAATTATGAAAGTTCATTACTTAAATTTAACAACCTAACCGGGCATTTATATTGTTTTCATCCACAATGGTTGATTAGAGGAAGAAAAACAGAAGCAGATGTTATTTTTAAAGTTCCGTGCTTGGAGCTGAGATTATCCCCTGAATTTCGATTAAATATGGAAGTACATACCTTCACCTCGGAACTGTTGCGAAATAAAATTGAATTCAAAAAGAAAAAGTTTGAAGAATATCCCAAGTATGTTTTTTCGGCTCATAACACGTTGCGTAGAAAGTTAAAGGATGATACGGGATGTAGTTTCATTATGCGACAAACTAAAAACGCAAAGACTGAAATTCCTTTTTTAAACATTCAGAATATAGATCGTTTCAATCAAAGCAAGATGGGGATTCTTACAACTGTTTTAGAAAACTTTAATGATAGGTTTTCCGATATTGCTCATCTTGAATTTGCAAGTATTATAAACTACAAAGCATTGGATTATACACGTTCGGTTGCAAACGAAAGCAGAAAGGCAATTTTAGATCTTTTAAGTGTTAAACCAATAAAAATTGTTGATTGTATTGACGATGAATACTCTAAAATTTTTTGTAAAGAAATATGTGACTTGCTTTTCTCAAAATACGGTATAAAAGCAAGTTGTGGCAAAAGAATTGCAAAGGATCATCTTAACATTAGAGTAATACATAATTCTGATTTTTATGCAAATAGTGAAGACCCGTATCGGGTGTTTGATGATGTTTCGGTACAACATATTACCTTTGAGAATTTTTCCAAAAGCAGTGAATTTGCAATTTCGACAGTTATACACGAAATGCTAATCAAAGACGATCTTGTTAAACAAAAAATATCTCTGTTTGATTGGAACACATTGGGTTTGAAAGAGGATATTGATTTTGGTATTGAAGTGACAGATGAACAAAATACAAAATATATTTTCATGACAATTCATCCTAACGGTACTTTTAACATTTCCGAACAGACTCTTAATTTATTTGAAGATAACAAATATAATCAATGTGTCGAGATTTTTGAAAACGCAAAAATAAATTCCGAGAAAGTACACGGCGTTATTAGAGATACCGCAGGCAATATAAATATTATAAAAGATACAGGTTGGTTCACTATTCCCGAAATACATAGCATTAAAACCGAACTTGCTAACGGAAACACGAAATTGCGTGGCAAGGAAAAGCGTGAAGAACTGCTTTCATCATGTTTAGATATTAAGATGTTTAACGATGGTGTTTCAGAATATTATTTTGTCGGCACAATAGGAAACGGAATGCGAAGGTTAATCAATGGAGCTGCAAATATAAGAAAGATTGAGCCATTTGAAGATTCAGCTTTGATGTTTGAAAAATTGTTACCGCTGATGAATGTGAAGTTTGTTCATAATGGACAATTGACAATCATACCGTTCCCATTTAAGTATTTGAGAGAATATGTAAAAGGTGTAGTGGTATACTAAATTTGTAGCACCTAGTTCGGATAATATGATAAAATAATTTTATTATCCAAGGAGGACTTAGAGATGTCAGTACGTTACAATGATGACTTCAAAAGAGAAGTTGTAGAGCCTATATGGCTGGCAATAAATCAACAGTAGAATTATCTGCTGAATATAATGTTGCAAAAAGTACTATTTCTGAATGGGCTAAAAAATATGGTGAAGAATGCCAATACAAAAATACCACTCAAAAAAACAAACGAAAGTGATTCAGCAAAAGAAATTCGAAGACTAAACCAAATGCTTAAGGAAAAAGACAAAGAGATTGATTTTAAAAAAACAGCGACATTCTTCACAAAGGAAATCGATTAGTGGTATATCGTTTCATTGATAACAACAAAGATTATTTTGGTTTAAGGTGGCTTTGTCGTAGATTTGGCATTAGTCCTAATGGTTATTATAACTATCTTAAAGATACTAAGAGTAAATATCATAAGCAGCGTGAGGTCATCTATAAAAGGATTAAGTACATTTACTACAATAATAACAGAACTGTAGGACACCGAGCTATGCGTGTATTTTTGTCACGATATGGCATTCATATAAGTAAAACTACAGTGCATAAATATATGAATAAAACTCTTAATTTAGCTGCTATTATTATGCGTAAAAAGCCTGGATACACTGCTGGTAAAAAGCATAAGATATTTAATAATCTTTTAAATCAAAACTTTAAGGTTGATCATAAAAACAGGGTATGGTGCACTGATTTTACATATATGCGTCAACCTAACGGAAGATTCAGATATAACTGCACCATAATTGATTTATTTGATAGATCTGCTATTGCATCAGTCAATAGCGATTATATAAATACAGATCTCGCAAAAGAGACTTTAAAGCTTGCATTGGAACATGAAAAACATCCAAAGGACTTGATATTACATTCAGATCAAGGACAGCAATTTGCGTCATGGGAGTTTGTTATGTTTTGCAAGGAGCAGGGAATCACTCAGAGCATGAGCGAAGCAGGATGTCCTTATGATAATGCTCCTATGGAAAGATTCTATAATACATTCAAAAGCTGTTTTATTATAGATTTACTTTTGAAAGCGTAGAAATGCTAGATAAAATGACAAAAGAATATATCAACTGGTACAATTATGTAAGACCTCATTCTTACAATAATTATTTAACGCCAATGGAAGCACGATTTGCATAGGTATTTACCGAACAAAGTGTTACAAAAAAAGTTTGACCAGTACAGTAATCTTTGATTGGAAACATATTCTGGAGAAGAAAAGCAGCTTCTTTTCCATCAAATTCACCTAAAACAATCGTTAGGCACTTTCTGTATTTAGCCACCTGTTTATCGTGTATTGCTTTAAACTTTTCTACACGAGAACTGAGTGGAACCATCCATAACAGAGAAGTTTTATTGTCACGCAGACAGTAAAAAGTAGGACGGTATGTACCCCTTTCTTTGTTCTGCATTAAGTTGGAATCCTGTACTTTTTCAAAGTATTCATCTTTAATATGGTAAACGTATCCTTCTTGATATATCATGTTTATCACCTATAAAATAAGCCCTGCCATGCGGCAGGGCCGAAATTTTCGAGCCGGACATTTATTAGACGCTTCCGGCGAGCGAACAATATTTTCGAGCCGATCACTTATAAGCCGCCAACGGTGGGCGAACAATATTTTCGATGACAGAAATCCTGTCTCTATCATTATTATATGTTTGTAACGAAAATATGTCAATAAAAAATGAAAAGAAGTATTGAAAATAGTTGGAACAAGTACTAGAATAAAGTTGGGACAGATATACGCATTGCAATTACTGCGGAGTAAGGGAGGTATATGAAATGATGGTTGATATGAAAGGATTTGTAGAATATGAAGATAAACAGTATCCGTTTTCATTTTCTGATTCAACGTTGAATTTATATCCTGATAAATTTGATTCAAAATCAATAGAAAAATGGTTTGCTCCATATGAACGAGGAGAAGTTATTGAAAATATACAATTGCATGGAATTACGGCAAATAGGAAAAATGTAATATTTGAGGTGTCTGAACAATATTCTGATCAAGAAGGATTTTTATCATTTGATGTGTATTCTATTTTTGAATATGATTCAGCACGTTATCAGCCTTATATTGAGGATGGAAAACATAAATATAACGTAAAGAAAACAAAAATTAGAGGTATAAAGTTGTCTGGAGTAGACGTAGATGTATTTTATCCGCCTGAGAATGCATATTTTATAGAAACTTCCAAAAAGCAAGACATTGTAACTAAGGTAGGCGTAAAAAGGATTGTTGAAACTCCATTGGGACTAATAGAATGGAATGGGGTGAAAATTGAACTTACAGCACAATATAAAGTAAAAAAGTCTTTTTCACCTGAACCACTTCAAAGCACAAGTGAAATTATTGCTTCATTCTCGGAAGACGTATCATTCGATTTTACAAAAGAAATATATTTAGGTATTTATCAAGTGTTTAGATATGTAATGAGACGAAATAATATTGTTTTTAATAACATTGAAATTTTTGATATTAATGAAAAAAATCTCCGAGATATATTTGGAAAATTTTGTGATTTAAAAATGGTTCATGAAAAAGAAAATAATTCGAAAATAAAGCGAAGAGTTCTTTCGTATGATTATATTGGAGAAAAGATCGGAGAATTACTTAAGGCTTTTCTTGAAGGAATCATTTATATAGATCATTTGCCAGATAGTATTGATAAAACAAATAAATTTGGACCAGATCGAATGATTTTTGATTTTGTTGCATTTGAGAGAGAATATGCTAATCTTTATCCAGAGACAGAAATTCGTTCGGAAAAATATTTACAGGCGAAAAACGATGCATTAAATATGATGGATAAATTAATAAATGAAAGATCTGGAAAAGTTAAAAAATATTTGACGACATTTCGAAAAAGAATTGCTGCAGATGAGAATAGTCTAGCAGATAGGATACTAGTAGTTATTAAAGACTGTTTATCAATTATGGAACCTTTTTTGGTATACGAATTAGGTAAAGAATATAATATAAAAGTTGACGAGATTACTCCATTAGAAAATATTGTATCAAAAATGAATACATTACGAAATGATATGGCACATGGTAATTTGGATATTCAATTGGATAAAGATCATATATTTGGATTTGAAATTATAGAAGTTCTTTTATATGCAATGAGATTGAAAGCAGTAGGAATAGAAGATAGAAAAATTCAAGAAGGTATAATTAAAATTATGGGGTTTAATTTTGCACTAGATTAACAAATATGTTTAATAGAATAATATATTTTTAAATTTTATGGGTTAGTATTATGAAGAAAAAAATTAAATGTGATATTTATATCAGGGTATCCACAACCATGCAGGTAGATGGTTACAGTTTGGATGCCCAGAGAGAAAAACTTAAGAGATATGCAGAATTTCAGAACATGGAAATCGTAAATGAGTATTCAGACGAAGGTAAGTCTGGAAAGAGCGTAGAGGGCAGACCGGAATTTCAGAGAATGTTGGATAATATTGAGAATGGAACAGATGAGGTGCAGTTTGTACTGGTGTTCAAGCTTTCCAGATTCGGTCGTAATGCGGCAGATGTATTAAACTCTTTGCAGAGGATGCAGGATTTTGGAGTGAATCTGATCTGTGTAGAAGATGGAATTGACAGCTCAAAAGATAGTGGAAAGCTGATGATTTCTGTTCTGTCTGCGGTGGCAGAGATTGAACGAGAGAATATCCTTGTTCAGACAATGGAAGGACGTAAGCAGAAAGCTAGGGAAGGAAAATGGAATGGTGGATTTGCTCCGTATGGTTATGAATTAGTAAATGGAGAATTGCAGATTGCAGAGGACGAAGCAGAGATTATTCGTCTGATCTATGACAAATTTATTCATACCAATATGGGAATCTCTGCGATTGCCGCATGGCTGAACCAGCATGGATATAAAAAGAAAAAACGACAGAATAATACACTGGACGCATTTGCCGCATCATTTATAAAAGGCGTTCTGGATAATCCGGTATACTGTGGAAAGCTGGCTTATGGACGAAGGAAAAACGAGAAAGTTTCTGGTACAAGAAATGAATATCACATTGTAAAGCAGGAAAATTATATGCTGCACGATGGTATCCATGAAGGGATTGTTTCAGAAACAGACTGGGAACTGGCTCATCAAAAACGGGAAAAAACAGGTGTGAAATATGAAAAGACACATAGTCTCGATAATGAGCATATTTTATCCGGAATATTGAGATGCCCGTTATGTGGAAGCGGTATGTATGGAAACGTGAACCGAAAGAAAAAGAAAGACGGAACTTTATATAAGGATTATTTCTATTATGCCTGCAAACATCGTCGCCTGGTAGATGGTCATAAATGTGGATATCGTAAACAATGGAGCGAGGAGAAGATTAACAATGCAGTGGAAGAAGTTATTCGGAAACTGGTGAAGAATCCTAAATTTGAAGACGCAATTCTGAATAAAATCGGTTCAAGAATAGATACAGAAGAAATAGAGAAAGAGATTGAAGGACTGGAAAAACAGCACCGACAACTGACCGGAGCAAAAGCAAGACTTGGACAGCAGATGGACAGTCTGGATATCATGGATAAATTTTATGAGAAGAAATATCAGGATATGGAGACAAGGTTATACCGTTTGTATGATGAGATTGAAGGCGTGGAGAACAGTATAGAAGAAATCAAGAACCGCCTGCTGAATATCCAGCAACAGAAAATATCAGAAGAAAACGTCTATCAATTTCTTTTATATTTTGATAAACTATATGATAAGTTCACCGACCTGGAGAAGAAAGAATTTCTTAACAGTTTTGTAGAACAGGTGGACATTCACGAGCAGGAGCAGCCAGATGGCAGATTCCTGAAGCACATAAAGTTCCGTTTTCCGGTGTATTTTGGAGACAGGGAAACACAGGAACTTTGTTGGGACAACGAAAGTACCGTTGAGAGCGTAGTGTTGTTGACTAAGGTGCATAATTAAAATAGTGAAAAAAGCCTTTAAATAAGGATTTTTGGGAGTTTTTAATTCTTTGAAAAGTATCACCTAATACACCCTAAAATATATGGAAAAATCAAGGTAAAGTGATAGGTCGACCATATTAAAATGATAATGTAGGTTGTACATACAAGAATGATTACTTGTTACTTAGGAGAAAAATATAAACTCAGTAATGTTGTTACCAATGAGAAAGGTAACATAGGAACTATAAGAAATACAGTTCTAAGATAAAAACAGCACTCTTCAACATGAGAAGAGTGCAATATGACTATTGTGAAGATGGGTTAATATCTATTCGGTGGTGAGTAAACGTCAACCCTATATGTTTCATCTCTATTCTCTGATACTTTCAAGCTTATAAATATACGCTTGAAATCAGAAAAAGATATAATGATGGATATGCTACAAGAAATGACGGCATATAAGTCTTGTTCAGCAACATTTATGTGTTTGATATGTCCTACTTTACCATGATAGAAGGAAGCTTGAAAATCTGTTATTATTTCAATCTCTCTGTCATCAAAAAGTTGAATGCTGGTTTTGTATTCATCAATACGTTTTGTATAGGAAATCAGATTTGCCTTTAAGTATTTGAGTTTAGCAGGCAATGAAACGCAAATTGATAATGGTTGCATACTGTGTCCTCCTTTTATTTTCTTGTAGTACATATTGGCTCTTAAAGTAGGATATATCAAGTAGATATAGGTTTAGTTACCAGTTTGTTCTAAATACACTTTATTTATCACGAAAGTAATATAAACAAGGAGGGAGTACTATTTTTATAAATAAAATCGAAATCCAAAATATCAAGGGAAAAGAACACTGGAGCCATTCATTTGATGGGCTCTGTCCCAATAAGGTTAACTTATTTGTAGCACCAAATGGTTATGGAAAGTCAACTTTGACCACTGCTTTTAATGCAGCTTCTTGTGGAAGAATGAAACTGAATAAAAATGATTATTGTCAAGGTAAGAAAACGAATTCTCCGTGCCTTAGATTAGAATATACATCTGATGGGGTAACGAAAACTGCTATCACTGATATGACAAGAGGTGATATATCAAAGGCATTTACTGTTTTTGTAATCAATAACCCTGTATATGCGAAAGCAACAGGGCGTAACATGGGAGGATATGCTACCCGTTCAGCAGAACTATATATTGAAGATGTGGAGGTTTGCAAAATCCCAGCGAAATGTGAAATCAATTATAAATATAGAGATATCAAAAGAAAGTTTGGCAGTGACACACCGAATCTAAGTAACTTTTTCTCTTCGCAATCTGGATTAGAACTTGTTATTCATTGCAAGGATGATATAGAAAAATGTGTTAATCAAGTGCGAATACAGACACTTTTAAATGATGTGACTTCTAAAAACATTCTGCCTTTCTTGGAAACTTTGCAAAATCAAGCTACAGTGAGCCGTCTTATGGACAGGATTTCTGAATGTGAAAATTTGAATCAGGAAGACTCTGTGAAATATCTTATTCAAATTGTCGAAATAATGAAGCAAACTAGGATTAAAGAAATTCAGAGTGCACTTGCGTGGATAACATACAAAAGCCGAAAAGATGTTATTGACGAAAGATTATCTGAATTTAATACTACAGGACTGTCTCTTCGCTCATCCAAAAAAATGGTAAGTTGATAATATCTTTTGGTCGTGCAGATAGGATGTCAAACGGAGAAAGGGATGTTTTAATTTTTGTTGCTTCATTGGTTGCTTTTGAATCTAGTCTTGGCAGAAAACCTGGAATTCTGATAATGGATGAGATTTTTGATTATTTGGATGGTACTAATCTGCTTGCAGCTCAATATTATCTCAGTAATATGATCAATAAAGTAAAGAGTGAAGGAAAAATGATATTTCCAATAATAATGACTCACCTCGATCCGGAAGTTTTTTCTAATTATTGTTTTAAAGGTATGGCGGTTCATTATTTAACTAATAGAAGTATTATAAATCTAGACGATCCAGTCGTTAAACTATTACAATTGAGAGGAACTTTAAAAGGGGCTAACAATCCGGATGGTGCCAATCTAGAAAAGCATCTTCTGCATTCCTATCCTGAAAATTGGAGTATTCCGGAATCAATTATAACTCAACTTCCGAAGGAGTTTTGGCAAGATAGTCAATCATTCAGAACGTATTTATACTCAGAGGTTGATAAATACCTTCATGACCTAAACTATAATGCACTTGCAGTCATTCTTGGACTTCGTATTAAGGTTGAAGAAAAGACAGTTTCACTTTTACCCCAGGAAAAACAGGAAGAGTATTATATGAGATTTGGGTCAAAAAATAAATTATCATATGCCGAAGAGTGTGATGTCGATCTTCCAGAATTATTCTACCTTCTTCAACCACTTTATAATGATTCAGCACACCTAAGAAGTAATGGTAAAGGTGTTGATAGAGAGACTCGTAACAAAATTCAAAGTGCATATCTTAAAATATCATCTAAAGTAATAAAAACGATGATAAAAGAAGTATTTGAATAGATATCAACTAATAGGATTTATACGGGGACATATCAAAAATTTCTTATTTGTTTTTGCAGAACATAAAACAGTCTACTTTTAAGATTTTGAAATATATACGAACCATTGAAAAAATAAGGGCTTTCAGCTAATTGAGGATAAGTTTTTTAATAGCTTAATGTGTTGTAGTTTGGTTGGCAAAAAAGAATTGCAAAGTTTTGGTTGTATATATTGGAAATTGAGGTGGAAAAGTGAAAGCATTTATGTCTTATAATAATTTGGCTATTAATAATGCGAATTTCAGTCTGGAAGGAAAGCTGGCAACATTATGGTTTGATAATTTACTGTTAGGGATAGGGAAAGAGCTTATTGAGAAAGTTATGGAAGATGTGGCGGAAAAAGAACATTGGAGTGTTGCTACTTTCAAGGAAATGAAGAAGATACAGATATCTTCAGAATGCCTGCTTCCTTCGGTTAGTTTTATGGATGAGTCAATAATCGAAGAAGATTATTTTAAGGTTGCTACTGATATTTTGGAGAATAAGTATACAAAGGAATTATCAAATCTTGTAACATATGGTGGAGCTATGCATGAAATAAGCTGGGGAGGTTTTGGAGTAGCGAATTCTGTTAAATATTGGACACTACTTAATGCAAAAGAGAATTGTACTTTCTTGCCGATGGATTTGGAACAGCAGATGTTAGGAAAAGTTTTTGGAAGTACAATGGATATGAAATATGATAGTTTTAGTGATATTATCATAGCGATAATACCTGATATTTCTGAATATTCATGGGATGAAATTATAGAGATAAGGCACCACAGCTATTGGACACAGTTTAGAAAAAAACTTACAGAGTTGAGCGAAAGCATTGGGGATAAAAAGCTAGGACAAGATATTTTGGAAGAAGTTATTAAAAAGGATTTAATTGAAATGGTGCAGCATTTTAGACCTCAAGTGACTAAGAATATTGTAAAAGGGATTGTGAGTAATATTCCATTACCAATTCCTATTAATCCAGTGTCAGTGGTGTGTACAGGATACGATATAATGAAAGAAATAGATTTCGATAAAAAATATGGATGGATATACTTTTATTTGGATAATAAGAAGTAGGAAGGAAATGGAGTAAATAAGTATTATATTATTATCCAAATTGCATGTAAGTAAGAAGAAAGTGGTCGGGATTAGGCCTCCAAGTCCCTAAAGATTTGGAGGATTTCTTCTGCCATTTGTTTCAGAAAAGAATTTTCCGAAACAAACAATCTGTGGTACAATATCCTTGGAGTTAACGGACTTGTCAGAGCTGATGCATATGAAATTCCAACAGAAGCTATTAGATAGGAGTAGGTTTTAAGAATATTACTGAAAAGCTACAGAAAGTAACAAAGGTGCTGATGTTCGACCATCCTTACAATGAAATTATGCAAGGTGAACATATAAAGAGTTGTAATGAAACTATTAACAAGTTAGCTGAAAATTGCATTTAAAACAGTGTTAATGATGGAGGAGTTTTGTGAATAGTAAAGAGAATATTTTGGAATCATGGATAATGGTAGAACATTTGTCTGAAGGAGATATAAAGCTAAGCGATAAAGATTTAAAAACTATTGAATCCCCTGCGGAAGATGATTATTACACATTTTTCTTAAATGAAATAGTAAAAAAGAAGTTAAAGAAATATCAAAAAGGTGGAATGGTATTATATTTTAATATCTTTGGATTTGAAAATGTCGTTGCATTGTTGAGAGAAAAATATAGTCTTCCAGCAACTGAAGAGGATATAAAAATTGGAAACAAATTCTCGTTCGCCATTTATCTTGATAAGGAACTTAAATTAGCAGAAAATATGACTTTTTTTACAGAGAGCTATTATATTCTGAAAAATAATAGTGTACCAAATGAAAAAGTGTTTTTAGAATTTGAAGAAGAAAATAAGAGGTATATAGAAGAACTTTTTGAGTGTCCTGAAGATGAAGACTATGGTGATTTCTTTAATAAATCTTTTGTTAAGTTGATAAGCAAATACTCACTGCATCTTAATAACAGCAGAATGAAAGTGCTTACCAACTTAGAATCAGATGCAACAAATTTGCATTCTTTTTTTGTGGCAGATTTAGAGAAAGCAAAGTCTATTACATCGGTAAATCTTGATAAATACCTATTAGGAATAAAGAAAGATAGAGTAAATCTGGATAGTAGAAAGAGTAAACAGAGTTTTAATCCATCGGTATTTCAGGATATTTTGCAACCTAAATATTATCCTATGTCGCGTTTTCCTAGTAATCCAAAGTATGCACTTTCCTTTATGCAACAAGTAGCTGTAAACTTGGCAATTGGATATGACAATGAGCAAATTCGTAGTGTAAACGGACCGCCGGGAACAGGAAAAACTACGCTTCTAAAGGATGTTTTTTCGGAGTTGATTGTTGAACAGGCGATTGAAATAACAGAACTAAAATCAAAAAAAATAGAAGATAAACTACCTTATTTTGGTAATGCAGGTATAGGTAAATTACCAAAATCTATAGCAGATAAGGGAATTGTCGTTACAAGCTCAAATAATGGTGCAGTTCAGAATATTGTTAATGAATTACCATTGATAAGTGGAATTGATGAAGCTTTTGTTGAAGAATTAAGAGACGCAGATTATTTCTGGAACATTTCAAATTCAAATATTTCAACAAAATGGGAAAAAGACGAGAACGGGAAAAATGTTGAAACTTTAGTATCTAAGTTAAATGAAGATGAAAAGTTCTGGGGATTGTTTTCTTTAGAAGGTGGAAAGAAAGACAACATGGATGGTATTCTTACCTCCTTGAAACATGTTGTGTATTATTTAGAAAATGAGTATGAACCCAACGCCGATGTATATGACGATTTTATAACGCAATATGAATATATACTTGAATATAAACATGAAAGACAGGCTGTTTTTGAAAAAAATTTGTTATTGGGAAATTTAAGAGAGCAGCTTAATCAGGCTGTTGCAAGTCATCAAAGTAATAAAGAAAAAATTGACAAAGAATATAACCTTCTTGTAGAAGAATATGTAAATTATAGAAAACAAGCATTGATTAGAAAGTCTCAGCTTGAGGTCGAGATAAGGAATAATGATGAAAAGATAGAATATAATTCGTCAGAACAGAAACAAACGAATCAAGCTATTGAAGCACTAAAACTGCAAAAGCCAGGTCTTTTTTCAAAAAAGAAAGTAAAACAAGAGTATAAGGAAAGAATACACGTTTTTTCGGAACAACTTTTTTTATTAATAGAAAATACTAAAAACTTGAATGTTTGTAAAAATAATCTTGAAAAAGAATTAAGTTCTATTTTGAGTAAATCAAAAGAATATGAGAATAAAATTGATAAGAAAAAAAATGATAATGAAAAGATCATTGATGATTCATTAAAAAATATTAATGAAATCGAAATGAGGATACAATCATTGTCGACAAAGTTAAACGCTGTATCTGAAAATGATTTAGATATGGATGAAGATTACAGTACTCTCCAATTGAGTAATCCATGGTTTGATGAGGAATACAGAATTCTTCAATCGAAGTTGTTTATCGCTGCATTGAAACTTAGAAAACAGTTTTTATATGAAAATATTAAGAGTATAAAAGCCGCATATATTATCTGGAATAAACAAAAAGAATATCTTGATAATAAGCAGGTGATTGCACAAGCATGGAATTGGATTAATATGGTGATACCTGTTATTAGTTCGACCTTTGCTAGTATTAATGCAATGTGCAGAAATTTAGAAAAAGATACAATTGGATATTTATTTGTAGATGAAGCAGGACAAGCGTTGCCACAGGCAAGTGTTGGTGCAATATTCAGAAGCAAGCAGGTGATGGTTGTAGGTGATCCAGCACAAATAAAGCCTGTTCTTACACTTGATTCATCAATTTTGAGATTGCTGGGAAAGCATTATGAAGTATCAGGTAAGTATTTATCAGATGCAACTTCGACTCAGACCTTGGTTGATGATATTAGCAGATATGGTTTTTATAAGGAACAGGATAAATGGATCGGTATTCCGCTTTGGGTACATAGAAGATGCAAAAATCCGATGTTTGATGTTTCTAATGCAATTTCTTATGGTGGTAATATGGTGCAAAGCACAGATATACCTGGTAAAGCATGCTGGTATGATGTTTCGGGAAATGCATCAGATAAATATGTTAAAGAACAAGGAGAATTCCTAAGAAATAAAATATCAGAATTGATGACTCAAAATCCAGATATCAAGGATAAATCAAAAAAGGATATTATTTATGTCATTTCTCCTTTTAAGAATGTTGCATATCAGTTATCACAAGAACTGAAGAAAATAGGATTTACAAGATATGGAGAGGACGGAAAGCCAACTAATATTGGTACTGTTCACACATTCCAAGGAAAAGAGGCACCAATTGTATTCTTGGTATTAGGATGTGATGAAAATAGTCAAGGGGCAGCGAATTGGGCTATGGGTTCAGAGAATCCTAATATTATGAATGTTGCTGCAACAAGGGCAAAAGAAGAATTTTATATTATTGGTGATAAACGCTTATTCCTTGGAATTAAGAGTGATGTTATTAATGAAACACATAAAATACTTGAAAGATTTAATAGCGGCAATAAATATTGTTGAAGGTGAATATGAACCTTGAGAGTATTTTAGGATTATCGCTCAAAAGTGAGTAGAATCAAGCCTCCAAGTCCACAAGAGATTTGGAGGTTTTCTTCTGCCCATTTTTTAGAGAAAAGTAATTTTCGAAACAAACAATGTAAGTAGGTAATCAGTAAGGTAAGCGCCAAATAATGATGCGGATGTCATGATATCCTAAATTCCCTTATGATTGTAGATATCAAGTTGGATTAATTCACTACAATCATGGAGGATAGGACATGACAACTACTCGCAAAGCACGTGTTCCCATGCCGGAACAAATCAAGCTTATCAATGAATGCCGCAAAAGCGGCATTGCAGCAAGCACCTTTTACAACTGGATCAGCCGTTGTCGGAAAGCCACAGCGAATCAGATTCTGGAACCTAGCTATGGTCATCTTGAGACACCGCGTCCCAAACAGGATGTGGTTCCCATTGATGTTGTTCCGGATTCTTTTCCAGAACACTCTGCAGCGTCGCAGATGCTGCAGCATAATACGTACCTTGACAATTCACATACGATAGAAGTTGCTATGAAGGATGTAACAATCCGTATCAGTAATACTGCTGATCCAGTTTTGCTGGCCCGTACAATTCAGCTTCTGCAGGAGTTCACATGTTAGGCGACATCTCTGGACTGGATAAGATCTACATTGTCTGTGGTTATACAGATATGCAGAAATCGATTGATGGTCTTTGCGCTGTCGTAGAGTGTGATTGTCAATAAAAAAGTCCCAAAAATGTCGGTGAAAATTCCCCACTTTATTTTATCCAGGGAAAGCACCGATGCGGGTGCCTCCCCAGTTCCATTACAAACGAGTTAGACCATTGGCAGAATACCATGCCATAATTCATAATCAGAAATTTCGATATCATTCTGCAAAAGCAGTAATTCCAGTTCCTTATTGCACTGTCTGAGCAGCTGTGTTTTTCGCTGCATATCATCAAGCATATTTCGCAGTATATCTGCTGCATCCAGTGCATCATTTAATGTCAGTCGGCTTTCTTTCATCTTATAAATCCCCGCTTTCTACAGTATCTTCCGTTTCGCTTAATGGTTCTGCTGATCTACTTCCTGAAATATCTTTTTTGGGTCTGCCACGTCGTTTGGCGGCGGTAATCCGTTCCCGTTCTTTCATCCGCTAACTTTCACCTTCAATGGTAATGAAACTGCAGTGATGCACAAAACGGTCAAGGATAGCGGTTGCCAATACAGGGTCAAAAAGGATGCTTCCTCATTCATCAAACTGCTTGTTGAATGTAATAATGGTGGATGTCGCTTCATATCGTTTGGAAATCACTTCATAAAGAACGTCCACATTTGTCTGACTGTAGTGGTATACTAAATTTGTAACACCTAGTTCGGATAATATGATAAAATATTTTTATTATCCAAGGAGGACTGAGAGATGTCAGTACGTTACAATGATGACTTCAAAAGAGAAGTTGTAAGAGCCTATATGGCTGGCAATAAATCAACAGTAGAATTATCTGCTGAATATAATGTTGCAAAAAGTACTATTTCTGAATGGGCTAAAAAATATGGTGAAGAATGCCAATACAAAAATACCACTCAAAAAAACAAACGAAAGTGATTCAGCAAAAGAAATTCGAAGACTAAACCAAATGCTTAAGGAAAAAGACAAAGAGATTGATTTTAAAAAAACAGCGACATTCTTCACAAAGGAAATCGATTAGTGGTATATCGTTTCATTGATAACAACAAAGATTATTTTGGTTTAAGGTGGCTTTGTCGTAGATTTGGCATTAGTCCTAATGGTTATTATAACTATCTTAAAGATACTAAGAGTAAATATCATAAGCAGCGTGAGGTCATCTATAAAAGGATTAAGTACATTTACTACAATAATAACAGAACTGTAGGACACCGAGCTATGCGTGTATTTTTGTCACGATATGGCATTCATATAAGTAAAACTACAGTGCATAAATATATGAATAAAACTCTTAATTTAGCTGCTATTATTATGCGTAAAAAGCCTGGATACACTGCTGGTAAAAAGCATAAGATATTTAATAATCTTTTAAATCAAAACTTTAAGGTTGATCATAAAAACAGGGTATGGTGCACTGATTTTACATATATGCGTCAACCTAACGGAAGATTCAGATATAACTGCACCATAATTGATTTATTTGATAGATCTGCTATTGCATCAGTCAATAGCGATTATATAAATACAGATCTCGCAAAAGAGACTTTAAAGCTTGCATTGGAACATGAAAAACATCCAAAGGACTTGATATTACATTCAGATCAAGGACAGCAATTTGCGTCATGGGAGTTTGTTATGTTTTGCAAGGAGCAGGGAATCACTCAGAGCATGAGCGAAGCAGGATGTCCTTATGATAATGCTCCTATGGAAAGATTCTATAATACATTCAAAAGCTGTTTTATTATAGATTTACTTTTGAAAGCGTAGAAATGCTAGATAAAATGACAAAAGAATATATCAACTGGTACAATTATGTAAGACCTCATTCTTACAATAATTATTTAACGCCAATGGAAGCACGATTTGCATAGGTATTTACCGAACAAAGTGTTACAAAAAAAGCTTGACCAGTACAATTTCTTTGTTCGGAAAGTAAAAGAATATAAGAAAGAGAAAGAAGTATACCATACACTTTGATGTACACAAGAATTATATCCTGGAACAATTTGTGAAGAAGTATTGACTTATTCAAGATAGATGATGTACAATTTTTTAATGAGTATAAAGGAAAAGAAAATACAGACATTACTTATGAATGGAAAGAAGAATTTTATAAACGCGTTTTTGATGAGAAGAGAAAGTTTGAAGCTATGGAAAATCTGAAATCAGAAAACGAACGTTTTAAAAAGATAATGAAAGAATTAAAAGGAGAATAAGAGTGCTATGAAAAAGGTATTGATTACTGGTGGAACTGTATTTGTGAGCAGATATCTCGCAGAACATTATGTGGCAAAAGGATATGAAGTGTATGTGCTAAATAGAAATACAAGAACACAGTCAGAGGGGGTGTATCTGATTGAAGCAGATCGTCATAAGATAGGGGACCTGTTACAAGGAATTCACTTTAATCTTGTTGTGGATACCGCATATACCAGAGAGGATATTGAATGTCTTAGAGAAGCACTTTATAGTTATGATGATTATGTCTTAATTAGTTCTAGTGCTGTTTATCCAGAGACCACCATGCAGCCTTTTTTAGAAGAAGCACCACTTGGTAAGGATTCCATTTGGGGAAACTATGGAATCAACAAGATTGAGGCAGAGCATACATTACTGAAATTAGATAAGGATGCATATATTTTAAGACCACCATATCTATATGGTCCGATGAATAATGTGTACCGAGAGGCTTTCGTATTTGATTGCGCATTGTCAGGAAAAACATTCAATCTTCCAGAAGATGGAGAGATGAAGCTTCAATTCTTTTATGTGGGAGATCTGTGCAGGATGATTGATGAGCTTCTGGTACAACGACCAGAAAAGCATATCTTTAATGTGGGTAATAAAGATGGAATTACCATCAAAGAATGGGTAACGATTTGTTATGAGGTAGCAGGAAGAAAAGTTACATTCCGAAATATCTATGAGAATATATCCTATAGAGAGTATTTCTGTTTCAATGAATATGAATACATTTTAGATGTGGAAAGACAGAACCAGATTTTGCAGGAAACAACGTCCATGACAGATGGTCTGAAAGAAGCATTTGCCTGGTATCAGAACCATCAGATGGAGGTTAATCGAAGAAACTATAAAGATTTTGATTAAATTAGATGGGTTGAAAATGGATATTCGGAGATTTGTAGCATAAGCCACCTCCAATGAAAAAATAGTTAATGTAAGCTAATAACAGGAAGCTAAAAAGAAAACTGTAACCAAAAGTGAAACAGATCCTGAAAGCGGGTTATTTGTTAAAGGCGAACATAAAAAGCAGTTTGTATATGAGGCACATACAGCTTGCGATAAAAACGGATATATATTCAGATGATTTACGAACTTCTTTCATAAAGTCAATACCGTCACCATCAGGTAACATAACTAGAATCATAATATCAGGTGTTATTTCTTTAACTGCTTTTTCAGCAGTAGTAACGTTATTTGCAGAAAATATATTTTCATAGCCTTCTTTTCTTAAAGCAGGCTCAATCATATTAATAATTTCTTGTTTATCATCAAGTAAAAATATTTTTGCATCATTTATAATCATTATCCATACTTTCTTGTGAACAAATTTACATTACTAAATTTTAACATATTAAGAGGACAATTCCAAATATCACTTTTATAATTGTGTTGAAAAATATAATTTAATACCAACCTATTTAATTTATTTGCGTATAAGTAAATGAAAGAAAAAGAAAATAAAGAACTTACAAAAACTACTAGTAGAATTTTTGTACAGTATATATTATTTTATTAAGGTAGGTGATATTATAGATACAATCAATATGATTAACTATTCCATTATGCTTTTATTCTTTGTTTGTTATGCTTATCAATTTTTGTATATTCCTAATTCTTTATTTGTACATAAGAAAAGCAGAAGGAGTAAGAAAAATAATTCCTATGGAATATTAATTGCTGCCAGAAATGAAGAAAAGGTTATTGGTAACTTAATTGATAGTTTGAAAAATCAGAACTATCCATGTGAATTAATCAGTATATATGTAGTAGCTGATAATTGCTCCATTTACTAAATCTGAATGGAAACCTATTAATCATTATAAGTCACTTACACTTAATGACCTAAAGAGTTTCAGAAAGGATGTTGAGTTAAATTGAAAACTGACGATCATCTACTACTGGGTAAATACCTACTTAATATTAAGAAAATAAAGTTATCACCCTTAAAAGAAAAGTGGTTTCTTATTGGATGTGTTGAACCTGACTATAATCCATTTACATATATCAGAGGTTCAATAAAGCACAAATTACTTCATGGTCACAATGCTCTAAATTGCAAGAAACATATTGGCAGAATTGTTGAAAAACTTTCTTCCACCACAATATCAACACCATATCAATGGTTCTTATTAGGTACAGCAGTACATTATATTGCAGATTGCTTTACTTTTGCACATAATGAATTCTTTACCGGTGGTATGGCACAACATATGAAATATGAAATGCTTTTGCAACCTATATTTCATAACTTTGTTAATGGATTAAAAGAACCACAAAATAAATACAAAACTTATTACTTTAATCTATCTTTCTATCACAAAATGTATCAGAATGAAAATCGTTCATTCTTGACAGATTGCAAGTATATTGTTTCTTCCACAGAAAAGTTACTAGACAGTTTAGAACTTGTGAAAGATGAAGTGCCACTTCTTTCAACACAAATTAACTTAGCAAAATAATAATTGAAATAAGGTGAAATAATGTTAGATACAATACAAAATATAGACTTTGCAATATTACATTGGATACATAACAATTTACAATGTAAGTTCTTAGATTTTATTATGCCTAAGATAACTGCACTGGGTAGTAGTGGTGCAATATGGATTGTAGTTGCAATAGCATTTTTAATATCTAAGAAATATCGCAAATATGGAATTATCCTTTCTATAGGATTAATAATGAGTTTATTAATAGGCAATTTACTGTTAAAACCACTGGTAGCAAGACCCAGACCTTGTTGGATTGAAAGTAATTTTCCTTTATTAGTCAGCAACCCTACTGATTATTCTTTTCCATCAGGTCACACTTTAGCATCAACTATTAGTGCAGTAATAATCACATATGCTGATAAGAAATTCGGAATTATAGCAATCATTCTAGCAACTCTAATTGCTTTTTCAAGACTATACTTGTTTGTTCATTTTCCAAGTGATGTTTTTGCTGCAATAATTTTAGGTGTTATCATAGGTTTATTTGCTATATTTGTATTTAACTTTGTAACACATATTATAAAAATAAAACTAAATAAATAAAATTAAGGTCATAGATTTCTATGACCTTTTTGTTTAATATGTAAAAATAATTTGGTATATTGTTATATATAATGCTAATATTTTTTCTATTTTCAGTTTAGTATAATGTATTTGTACTATTATAAAAAAAGGATATGAATATATATGGTAGTAAAAGATAAAATTGAATTGTTAATTAGCTATGAAGAATTTAATGAATTTACCCATGAGCAAAAATCATTATTAAAGAAATTGTCATATGACTCAAATTCTTTTGTAAAAGGCTTAGTAGCGTCCATGATGGTAAAGTCTATTGATGAATTTGGTTTTGAAATTTTAAGCAGACTATCTAAGGATAAAAATGACTATGTCAGAACAGAGGTATATGATTCATTGTCTGTCTTTAGTGATGCAAATACTGTTCAATTACTTCAAAATGCAATTAGAACAGAAACAAACAATTTAGCAAAAAGCTATGCAATAATGTCATTTGGTGATGTTGCCTATAGTTTAGGAATTTCTGATGACTATAAACAATATGTAGATAAAATTAAAAATTGTAATAAGTCAAATGATTGCATTTTAAGTTGTCTGTATTGTTTATATTTATTTGGTGAAAATGTTATTGATGATATTTGTTTATTTTTAAATGATAATGATTATCATATTCGATTATCTGCTGTATCTATTTTAGAAGAAATCGTTAATAAAGATAACTTCGATATAATAACAAGTAAATTAAATGATAGATTAAAAATTGAAGATTGTAGTTCAGTTATTACTAAGATTAAAAATTTTAATTAAATGAAGTAAATAATCAAAAAATGAAATTAAATATTATTTCACAGACTCCTTTTTAAGCAATCGCCTTATTTTTTTACAAAAATTTAAAGGAGCTGTGAAGAATGAAGTCTTATACTTCATTTTTTCACAGCCCCATTGGTCTTTTTTATTCTCTTAATTTTGCCATTAATACTAGGTCACTGTTATCTAGTACACCATCATTATTTATGTCACATGCTATCATTGCTTCATCAGTCAATCCCTCTAATCCAAGTAAGAAGTTCATATATGTATCAGTATCTTTACTGTTCACTGTACCTGTACAATTAACATCACCTTTAATTATGAAAGTTCTCTCTACAACTTCATTATTTCCTGTAAATCTAACAATCATTCCTGTACCGATTTTACCACTTGAAACTACACTGCCATTCTTAATGAAAGCAATATCATAACCATCATAACTAACATTTTTCTTAAATGTTGCAATAGTTGTGTTAGGGCTTACACCGGTAATGTATTTATCACCTATAGTATATACATTAGTATAAATACCATATGTTTTAGTATTATTATTTTCAATTGTCTTAGTAGTATTTACTTTTTTACTTTTTAATTCACCGGTTTTTACAATATAAATATTGCTTCCTTTGGTTACGATAATTCTATCCTTATAACCATACAAATATTCAATATTAAAATTAAAAGAATATTCTTTATTAGTTGAACTACTAAAATCAGAATACACTATTTTATTACCACTTGCTTTTGCAATTCCTTGTGACAATAAAGCAGTCTTGTTATCTTTGTAACTACCATATTCATTGGTATTAAATAATGAATACGCTTTTCCGTTACCACAATAATATTCATCATTAACCATTGACATAGGGAATATGTTGTAATCATTTGATGTTGAATAAATAGTATTACCTCTAATATAACACAGTCCATAAGAGGTTAATACAAATTGATAAGTGCCGTTTGTCGTATCAATTTGATTAATGTTACTATCAAATTTATAAGTATTTACAGGATTACCTTTAGAATTAAATTTATGTAACAAAGACCTATTATTGAAATCAACAAAATAATAGTTATTACTTTTATCTACAGAACAAAGTGTCCACCTAGTTTTTGTGCCATCATTCATAGTTATAGTTTCATACTTACCACTATTATAATTAAATTTTACAACACCTATTTTACCATTATTACTATCGGAAAAGAAATGAAAATAACTACCGGTAAAATTACACTTTGTAATTTCAGCATCCGTTTTAATTGTGCTGTAACCATAACCTATTTTATTAACAACAGCAGTTCTATTCTTTACACTAACAATATAGTCATTCTTACTGTTAGCAAAGTAATATAACTTACTGTTATTTAGGAATTTATAACTTGTCCTTGTAACACAATTAGCACTAAAGCAACTTGTTAGTATTAATAATAAAGTAATTAGGATTAATAATATGCGTTTCATACAAAACACCAACATATCTACAAAATATTATATTTAGATTATACAATAACATTTTGATATATTGTTGATTTGGTAATTAACTTTCACATATTTTTTATTTATGCAAAGAGACTATGAAAAATTTATAAAAATATTCTAATTGTATAAGTATTTGCAATAACTTATAATTGCAATAAATTGTCTTCAAGTGTAGTATCGGCTAATACAAGGTCAAATTTAGTTTTCTTAAGTTCATTATATGCCTTATTTACATTATCAACTTCATAAGTAATCTTAAATTCAGATATTTCTCCCCAAATGTTAAGTGACTTTAACTTAGATAAAATTTTATAATCATTATAAACTAACATTACATTATACATTATCATTCACCCTACCTACTTAACTAATATGAATTATATGATATTATGTGGTTTTGTAAATAATTTCATATATGAATATTTTTAGATAATTTTCTCATATCAATATAACAAAAAGCCACAACCTAAGTTGTGGCTTTAATTAGAATAATATTTATGTAAAGAATAATAAAAAATAAAGGCAAATAAAAATTTTAATTAAGATACAACACCTGTTGGGCTACATTTAATAGTAACTGAACGGGAATAATCTGAAGACCCTGAACTTTTCTTATATGTAGCTGTTGCTTTTGCAGTAGCAGTATTACCTGATTTGCTATGTGAAGCACTTTTGATTGACCAATTATTTGCCGGTGCAGTTGTTATATGAGAACAACTTGTGCAAGTAGCAGATTTGCCATTGTAAGAAAAAGTAGCTTTAATTGCTACTGACCATAGTACTGTACCACTACTGTTTTTATAGTAACTTGTTTTTGTTTTAGTTATTGATTTAGTAGAGAATAGTGAAATCTCACTATCTGTTTCATCATCACTGATTATAGTTTCAATATAATCTCCATTGTCTAAGTATTCAATTGTTCTATTGTAATCATTCACTGTTGTTGCACTTGCAGTAACACTAAATATTAAGCAAATGATAAGTGAAATAATTACTCCAAGACTTACTGTTTTCCTCATAATTACTCCTTTATTCTATTACAGTTTCAACTCCTACCATTTCCTGACGCATGACAGCTTCATGTTCTTCCCATAAAATATAAGCATATAAGCTGGAAAGTATTAATGCTATAGCGATTATAACTGAAATCAGAATTTTTATATATTTACTGATTTTTAGCTTTTTAGATACATAAGAAATACCTGTAACAGAAAAATAACTTTCTACAACATTAAAGGGAGTTCCGTAATTTTCGTACAAATCTTCCTTTGATATTACACCGGCATCCTCACAATATTCCTCAACATCTTTGCTTAATTCCTTTATGTACTTTCTTTCAGCCCTGCCTTTAATAGGGAACATAGCCTTTATTTCTTTAATATATTCTTTACATGATTTATTCATTTTCCTTTTCCTCCTCAGTAGCATCCAAAGCTGATAGTATATTTTCTACACCGTTATAAGCATTACGAAAGTTATTTAACACTTCTCGGTAATACTCTTTTCCTATTTCTTCAATATGATAATAAACCCTTGTTCTTCGTTTACCTACTAACTTTGAAAAATGAGATATTTTACCTTCATTTTCAAGTTTATAAATAACGGCATAAATAGTATTTTGAGAGATAGATAAATAATTATCAGAATATTCCTTAATATGCTTAACAATTTCATAGGCATAACTGTCGTGGTCATTGATAATTGCCAGTATCAATAATTCAGTAATGCCACTAAAAAAGTTATTTTTGTTTCCCATAACATCACCACTTTTTTATTCTAGTAACATTATTACACATTAGCATTATAAAATCAATATTTTATTTTTCAAAATATTATTGACAAATTATAACATATAGTGATATAATTATGAACATAAGTTAATTGTTATTTTTATTATTTTTATGCAATTGTCACCTTAATATTTGTTTGGAGATGTTAAAATGAAAAAAATATTGTTATTATTTCTTACCTTTACATTAGTAATATCCGTCTTTTCCGGATGTGGTAAAGATAGCAGTAAAAGCAAAAAGGATGAGAGTAATAAAATAAATTATTCTGATACATATGTCTTTGGTCAAGATATGCAAAACAATCTATTTAATCAAGAATATAATAATATTTGTGAAAGCAAAGATAGTTATTATTACCTTGAAAATGGCTTTGTTTATGTAATTGATAAAAAAAGTCATAAATGTCAACCTTTATGCAACAAAACCGATTGCCTTCACGATAAAGAAACATCTGATGATAAAATAAAAAAGTGTAATGCTTTCTTTGGTTCTGCTATGTGTGATAATATAGCTTATTATATGAATAATCTTTATTACATTAATAGTAGAACAATAAAAGATGATGAAGGTGAATATTCGGTATATGATTTTTACAAATCATCACTTGATGGAACTACTAAAGAAAAGTTAATGACTTTAAAGAATGATTGTTTGTATACCTTTACTGTTCATCGTGGTTATATTTATTATAGTTGTGAAAATAATGATAGCGACTCGCCGGGACGATGTTTATATAGAATCCCTGTGAACTGCGATCAAAAACAAATTGAAGAAGTGCTTAAGTATTACAAATATCCTGAAAGTACTGTAGAAAATTATTATTTCTATGGTAATAATATTTATCTAAAAATACTCTCAAGTAACAATAATAAGTATTACTTTATCAAATATAATTTAGATAATGGTAAATGGAAAGACCTTAATAAGGACTTGAAAGTGACTGTAGACGACTTTGTAATTTTTAACGATAAAATCGTATTCTGTGATGATTCATATACTAAATTATATGAGTGTGATTTAAACGGTAATGGTAAGAAAAAAATTCTAAATATGCCTAAGCCTGATGTTAAGAAAGAGAAATATTATCATCCTCATACTGATGGTAGGTATTTAATTGTTACATCTGCAAGTGCATCACCAAATGACAAATTTATGTACTATGATAAAAACTACAAACCGGTTGGTACATACAAAATGCCATTTGCATTCTCTCCATATGGTATTTGTGGTAGTAATGCTTTTATCTATAAAGCAGATGATGGTTCACTTTATTATATAGATATGACAAAACTATCTGACAAAAATAAAGCTGAAAAAGTTTATAAATTAAGTCCTGACCAGTAATATTTAAATCTGTTCTATTATAAAGATAGTTTCACTATTGACAAAATATAGCAAACAGTAATATAATTTAAACATAAGTTAATTTAAATTTAGTTACTATAACAAGTGTTAACTTAATAAATTACTGTTTGCTATAGGTGAATGAAATGAAAAAATTTTTAGTGTTATTTTTTTGATAATTAATATAAATTAATTAAAATGAAGGTCATTTATGAAACTTACATATTATGAATTTCGTAAAATAATAGGAAAAAGAATATTTTTAATTGTACTGGCTCTTTGTTTTGTTATAAATATCTTTCTGCTATATTATACTGAAAGCTCTAAAGAAGAGAATTCTAGGTTAACTTATGCAGACAAGTATGTTGATATGGTAAATCAATATAAAGAATTACCAACAAAAGATGCTATCGAAAAAGTTAAAAATCAACAACTTGCCTTTGATATTTATAATGAAATGAATAGTCTGGCTTATGCTACCGATGAAGATGAAGTAAAAGAAATTACTTCTACTTTGCAACGGTATAAGAAAAACAATCCCGACGCATATAAAAAAGCAGAAAAAATTGCAAAACAAGGTGGCAACACTTGGGAAAGTATTTTTCTAACTGATATATATAATCAACTTGAATATATAAAATCTTATCCGGATTTTATAGGACAAATGCGACAAAGGGCAGACCTACAATCCAGTGTATCTGTTTTTGAGGATAAAGGTTCTTTTTCTTACAACAATCTATATAAAACTGCAGATGATTATGAACATTTGAAAAATGTTAAATTGTCTGTTGGTAACAGTAATGCTTTATCTGCTACTACTGACTACAATTTAACTGATTATTTGGTTATTGCTATAGTATTTTTAGCTTGTATATATTTATTCGGTTACGAAAGAGATAAAGGACTTTTCAATCTTGTAAAGTCCTCCCAAAACGGCAGACTAAAAACTATTGTTGCTAAGTTGTTTGTTCTGTTCATAGTATCTTTAGCTGTTAGTTTGTTATTTACTGTAAGTAACTATGTAACCAATACCATTCTATATGGTGCTGATGATTTAAATAGAAATATTCAATCTATATCAGAATTTCGTAACTGTGTATTTGATATAAGTGCTTGGCAATATTTAATTCTATTTGCTTTTATGAAAGTTATTGGTGTACTAATTATTGCATCAGTATTTTCTATGGTATTTATTTTAGTTTCAAGCCCTGCTTTAATGTACATTATTTCAGTTGGCTTTGTTGCTGTAGAATATTTGTTATACACGCTTATTCCGGCTTCATCAGCTTTTAATTATCCGAAGTATATAAATTTCTGTAATATTTTGAATAACAGTTTTATAGCTGACTATGTAAATTTAAATATTTTTTCAAATGCAGTAACTGCCTTTCCATTAGTATTATGTGTGTTTGCTATTGTAGCTATTGTATGTCTGGCAATTACTTGCATAATTTTTACTAATAAAAATCAAACTAAAAAGACCTCATTACTATCAAAATATTTTGAAAGAATTAAGTTTAAGCTATTTAAAATCAAAGGTAGCACTAATCTTCTCTTTGGTGAATCATATAAATTTTTAATACAAAACAAGATGGTTGTTTTAATTATTATACTTTTAGGTTTCGGTGTAGTAAATTCTATCGGTTTAGTAGCTTATAGCTATGTTGATCCTTCTGATGCTTATTACAAAACATATATGGAAAAATTAGAGGGTGATATAACTACTGACAAAGTAGATTTTATCAACAAAGAAGATAAGTATTTTATAGGTCTTGAAAATCGCATTGCAAGTATTGAGAATGAAACTAACCTATCTAACAATGCAAAAAGTGCTGTGATTACATCTATAAATAGTATAATAGAAACTAAAGGTGCTGCATTTAATAGAGTAAAACAACAATATGAAAGAATTAAAAAGTTAGAGAAAACAGGTATTAAACCAAGATTTATTGATGAAATTATTTATAATAATTTTGTTTCTAATGGTATAAGAGAATGGAACAATTTCGCTTTACTGTTCCTTGTATTAATTATTATGTTACCTGTAATTTATACTTGTGAATATAAGAATAATATGATTTATCTTATTCGACCTACTAAGAATGGTAAAACTTCTTCTTTTATTCGTAAAAGTCTGATTTCTTTCTTTGCATTGATTGTTTCATTTATTACTGTATATTTACCATACTTTATAAGATTTATACATACATATAGCACAACTAGCTTTTCTACTTCTATTAAGTGCTTACTGGCTGAAGACAAGGGACTATCACTATCAATTATAGGCACAGTTATCTTATCATTAGTATGTTATTTTATACTTGCGATTTTTGCAGTATCTCTTATTAATTTAATTTCAGTATTGATAAAAAATAATCTAATGGCTATGTTATTATCATCAGCATTGCTTTTAATCCCTAGCTTTGCTATTGTAAATTCAGAAACCATAAGATTTGGAAACTTTATTGTAAATAATAGTATGGTTGCAGTAACTATTATTTTAGTAGTTTGCATTGTGCTTTCAGTTATCTTTACCTTGATAAGTCACAAGATTTATACGGAGGAATAAAATGCCTAAACTAGAAATAAAAAATATAAGCAAAACATATAAAAAGGGTACTGTAAAGGCACTTGATGATTTTAGTGTAACACTTACTCCGGGTGTATATGGACTACTTGGTCCTAATGGTGCAGGTAAGTCAACATTAATGAACATCATTACAGATAATCTAAATTCTGATAGTGGCAAGGTACTTTATAATGATGAAGATATTAAGAAACTAGGCAAAAATTACAGAACTGTTCTTGGTTATATGCCTCAGCAACAAGGTCTTTATGATGACTTTACTCTCAATAGATTCTTGTGGTATATGTCAGCACTTAAAGGCCTTAAGAAAAAAGAAGCAAAGGATAAAATCACATCACTTCTTGATACTGTTAATTTGACCGATTCAGCACACAAAAAGCTAGGTGGCTTTTCCGGTGGTATGAAACAAAGAGCATTGATTGCTCAAGCGTTACTTAATGACCCTAAAATTCTGATTCTTGATGAACCTACTGCCGGTCTTGACCCAAAGGAAAGAATTAGAATTCGTAACTTTGTTAGTGAAATAGCTGAAGATAAAATAGTTTTGATTTCAACTCATGTTGTATCTGACATTGAATTTATTGCCAAGGAAATTATCCTACTAAAGCAAGGCAAACTTGTGTCACATGATACTTGTCCAAACCTTGTAAGTGAAATTGAAAACAAGGTAGTTGAAGTTGAAATTGATAGGGAAGAACTAAAGTATTATCAAGACAATTACAGAGTTTCTAACCTATATCATAATGGTGAAAAGATTGTTATTAGATTAGTGACAGATAACTCTCCTGAAAATCACTATTCTAAAATTGTAAAACCAACCCTTGAAGACCTATACCTTTATGTCTTTGAACAGGGATTGTAATAAAATTACTTATAACTTGATTTTTATAATAAACACCTTCCTAAAAACCACAGCATTATATGGTTGTGGTTTTTTGCTAGTTAATAATTTTTTAAAAGTATAATTTCTCAACTTTCTTGAAATAAATCGTATAATCTGTTATATTAAAGTAGGGGTGAATTAATGCTAAAAATTGCAGTTGTGGATGACGATATGGTATTTGTAAATAAGTTGTCCAATATTATAGCTAAGACTTGTAATCAGTCAAAAATGGAATATACATTACAGAAATATTCAAACGGTATGGATATTTTATCTAACTATTCACAGTTTCATTTAATTTTTCTTGATATTGAAATGCCTTTCTGTAATGGTATTGAAACTGCTGAAAAAATAAATAAATTAAAAGGTAATTCTCAAGTACCTTTATTTGTATTTGTTACAAGTCATGATGAACTTGTTTTTGAAGCACTAAAAAGTTATCCTTATACTTTTATCAGAAAAAGCAGTATGGAAACTGATGTAGCTGAATGTATAAAGCATATTAATGATTCTTTAAGAATAGATGACAATACTATCTTTTTACATGCAGGTAGGAAAGATGTAGCTGTTAATGTTGATGATATTATTTTTCTGGATAAAATTAATAATTATGTGATTTTCCATACTGAAAACGGTGATTATAAAGTAAGAAGTAATATTAATAAAGAATTCAAAAAGATTTGTGATTACGGGTTTGTTAGACCACACATTGGTTATGTTGTTAATAATAATTATATTCAATACATAGCCAGTGACAGTATTTTATTAAAAAACAATATTAGTGTTCCTCTTAACAAGAAATACAAAGAAGCAGTGAAAACTGAATTCTTCAACTGGATAGGTGATAGAGATGTTTAATTATGTTTTTGAAATAACCGTCAATTTATTACAGTCTATTTATTTTGTAGGATTCTTTCTGTTATTCTTAGGTGGTAAGTTTTCAACAAGAAAGAATATAATTCTTTTATCAATATTTATTGCACTTAATTTTGCAGTTCTAACATATTTTACATACAATCACCCTAACATTGTTATGCTTGATATGTTTATAGGTATTATATTATGCGAAATATATTGTATTACTTGCCTTAAAGGTGAATTGGCAATTAAGCTAATACTTCCATTTATAGTATCGTTAATAAATACTATCATATCATATGGTTTTGTTTATTCATCACCTATAATTGCCGGTGTAACTTTTGAAGAATTAATTACAAAGTCAAGCTTGTTTAGATATTTATTTGTTATTCTTGCTAATCTAAGCACAATGGTAGTTCTATTTATAATGTGGCGAACTAAAGCTAAAGCATATAGCTTGAAGAAAGTTTCTAATGTGATTGCATTTGTGGCTATACCACTATTAGCTATGATGATTTTGTACATAACTATGTATGTAATGATACTTACAAATTTCCAATCTAACATAATTATCTTACTTTCAATTATTTGTGTCAGTATGATTGTAATTGCAGGAATAGTTTGGTTTATGATAGCCAGAATAAATAAGGATAATGAAATTAAAACTAAACTATTATTATCAGAACAAAAAGCTAATTTATATAAACAAAATATAATCAGTTCTAATAGCCAAATTGAAACTATTAAATTGTTAAAACATGATATGAAGAATAATATTTCCTGTATTGATGCTTTAATTGAAGAAGAAAATTATGATGAAGCACATAATATCTGTCATAGCTTAACTAATAAGTACACATCTATAGGAACAATAGTGAATACTGAAAATTATTTATTAAACGCAGTACTAAATGTTGAAATTGAAAAAGCTAAAAGCTATGGAATACCCGTTAAACTAAGCATTACTAATGACTTAAAAATGTTTAAAAACAGTTCAGATATTATTTCATTAATCGGTAATATTCTTGATAATGCAATTTCATATTTATCTAAAAACAAAGTAAAAAACAATGAAATTAATTTTTCTACAGGGTATGAAGGTTCTTATTCCATTATAAAATGTAGAAACAATATACTCGATTCAGTATTATTTAATAACCCTTCACTAAAAACCGATAAGGAAGATAAAGATAATCATGGTAAAGGAATCACAATAATTAATAGCATTGCTCATAAATATAATGGAGATGTAATTATAAAAGAAAGAAATAAAGAATTTGTAATTACTGTGATTTTGGATAATAGAAGTTTACCAGAAAACCTCTGATTTTTACCAAGTTAATACATATTGTGTGAAATTGTGCTACTCTTTTTGTAGGTGATGTGTATATGTTACATAGACTTTCCGAAAGAATAGCACTTTCTGTTTACAATAATAGTGATAAAATTCCACTAGATATATATATTTATGGTTTTGAACTGTTAGTATCATCTGTAATTGAAACAATTAGTCTATTGTTAATTGGACTTTTAACAGGAAAATTTGTAGAAACAGTAATTTTTATTATTTCTTTCTCAAGCATAAGAGTATTTAGTGGTGGTTATCACGCAAACTCTTATTTAAAGTGTTTTATAGTAACAGTTGCATATTATTTGTTAGTTCTATTTTCTGCTGATATTATGCTAGCTTTCCCTAATAGAACAATTATATTAATCGCTATTATAACTTTGCTTTTATCCTTTATATTATTCATCTTAATGAGTCCGGTAAAAAGCAAAGGCAAATCAATATTAAATTATAAAAAGCAAAAGATACTTTCAATCATTTCTCTATGTATAAACGCTATATTGCCAATCATCTTGTTAACTATTTATCAAAACAACATATTAATCATTGTATATCCTACATTAATATGTGTGGATGTGCTGATTATTATCGAAAGTTTGAAAAAAGGAGATGAAAAAAATGAAAGAAAAGATTATTAAAGTACTTAAGAAAATGTCTTTACACGCTGTAAAGGTTTCTTGCAATACTGCATCATTCAATTTTTTAGGTCAACCAAAAGAACCTGAATCACTAAAGAAATATATTTCAAATAGAAATAAGTAATAATAAGTACAATTAATACTACTTATAAAAATTACTGGATTTTTATTTGTTATAACTTACACACCTTTGAAAAGTCACAACAGAAATGTTGTGGCTTTTCTATTTTTTCAAAATAATTATGAATTTTGCAACACTTTAAGATTTTCAAAAGTATTATTAATAGATAGAGGTATTATTCTATTATTTATAGCAATTAATTTGTTCAAATTAATAATTATTTTATCCAACACTTGTATAATATGACAATTGATTTTATTATTCATTGGCATATAATATAGCTAAAGATACGGAGGTGTCTGTTATGAAAAGAAATTTATTATTTGTTAGTTTTATAATATTAGCAATTCTTTTTACCGGTTGTTCTTTTAAGGATTATAATTGTGCTTATAAGAATGAAGAAGGTTATTCTAATTACATAAGCAACAGTAAAACCGGTTGTAAAAATATGAACAGTTTTGGATTGGTTAGCAATTTGGAAGATGAAAAATCACAAGAATACTATAAAAAGAATTCTCGTGTATGTGGTGATTATTTAATCACCAACTATCTTGATGGTGTTTGTATCAATCGTTATCTAGGTCATAGCAAAACAATCAATATACCTGAAACTTTAGATAGTAGACCTGTTATTATGCTAGGAAACTTTATCAGTAATGAAAAGTATAATGGTAAAAATCAAATTTATGGAGCTTTTGCAGGTATTAAAGACTGTAAAATCACAATTCCATCAACAGTAAAATATGTTACTAGCGATGTACTTTGGGTTTCTTACGATGGAGATACAACCGGATTTACCGGCAAGTATGAAAATGACTTTGCATCAGTTAAAATTGATAAAAACAATCCATATTATACTAATATAGATAATATTATATATACTAAAGATATGAAAACTTTATTATACATAAATTTTTATGATTACTATAATAATGAAGATAGCGAAGATTTTTATATAGTTGCTGATAACATTGAAAATTTTGAACCTATAAATCAAATGTTATATGGAAATTATCCAATTTATTTTGGCAAAAATATCAAGAAAATTGATGCTGATTTCGGAACAGATAATACAGGAAATGTTCTTGTTTATTGTTATAAGGGTACTGTAGCTGAAAAATGGGCAAAAAATAAAGGTATATACTATGCATTTAATTATGATAACACCAATACTTCTGATGTTGATGCTATTCCGGGTTCTTATGGTGCAGATGAATACGATAAAAAGTATAGTAAAGTATGGAAGAGTGATGATGGAAAGTTTTCCTTTACTTGTGACAATAAAAAGCAACTTAATGGCAGAGGAGAATATAAAGCTACATACAAGGGAAAAGAAAATCTTATAAAGATTTGTATTGAAGGTTATGGAGAACCTAGTTATTTAAGTATTGATTCATATGATGGATATGAGTTATTTGGAGGAAACTTTACATACAATGGTAATAATAAAAATTCTATCACAGTTGTAGTTGATTATATGAATAATAAAAGAATTACAAAGGCTGAAATTTATGGTATAAAGAAAGGTGACAAGATTGTATTTCACCAACAATAAAATAATAAAATTTTGTTGACCCTAAAGATTCTATTAATGATGTTTATTATTACATATATATTGAAAATAATAATATCTATATTCAATATGATACGGTTAAGATGAAAGAGCTAATAGACAAATTCGATGTAGGTTTAGATGATTCCATTAAAAAGACTACCATAATGACAGTAAAAGATTTAGATTCTGTATTATCACTTAATTAAATCATATAGTATTAAAGCCTTGGAAATAATCCAAGGCTTTTTTGTATAATTAGAACATTTTTCCTTTATAAGGCTTTGCAGGTAACATTTCAAAATCATATGTTTTCAATTCTTCTAAAGTAATGTTACTATGGCAACCTTCATGAACCATAAGGTTGGAATCTTCACCAAGTTGTACAACAACTACCGGTGTATTAGTACCATAAGCATAACCACATTCCCATGCAGTTCCACTGTCACTGTAACCTCCATAATAAAGCATTACAACAACATCAGCCCAATCAATGAACTTCTTATCATTCATAAACGTTTCTTTTGACCACCAAGACTGCTGAGTATTTTCATCAGTTCTGACTTCATTAAGTCTAGGGGAGAAGAGAGAAAAACCTCTTTCTGTAAGTGTCTTTTCTGCTATCTTAACATTCTCTAATTCTTTTTCATTAAAGAATGGACTTGCTAAATAAATTTTCATTTTACTTTTCCTTATCTTTCTTTGGTTTTACATTAGCTAATGGATTACTCTTTGATGCATCTTCAAGTTGCTTATTAGATAGGTGAGTGTATATTTCGGTTGTGCCTAAATTTTCATGACCTAAAATATCTTTCAGCACTCTAATATCCACATTACCATGCTGATACATAAGTGTTGCAGCAGTATGTCTTAGCTTATGACAACTGTATCCCTGACTATCCAGTCCTATCTTTTCAAGATATTTATATACCATAGCTTGTACAGTTTTGGGACTCATTCTCTTTAATTGAGAGGAGATAAACAAAGCCTTTTTATCTTTTAAACCATCAGCAGGTCTAACCTTTAGATAATCATTAATCGCATTTATACAAGCATTATTAAGATAAACAATTCTTTCTTTGTTGCCTTTACCAAGAACTCTAACAGTATTGTCGTTGCGAATATCAGTTACATTAAGTCCTACAAGTTCAGATAATCGTAAACCACAATTTAAGAAGATTGTTATAATTGCATAATCTCTTTCTTTATGTTTACCTTCAACTGCATTAAGTAATTCAAGACTTTGTTCAAGAGTTAAATACTTTGGCAATGCCTTTTTCTGTTTTGGCATTTCAAGTTCTTTTGTAGGGTCATAATCTAACAAATGCTTTTTAACTGTTAAATAATTAAAGAAAGTCCGTAGGGTAGAGGCTTTTCGTGATCTACCTGCTGCTTTCATATTTCTATCACTTATCAGATAATTCATAAATTCATAAATATCGGTTAAAGTGATTTCTTTTAGAAAATCAATATCAACATCATCAATTTTAATCTCATCAAAATCACCTTTAACATCACCACGAAGGACTTTGATAAATCTTAGGAACATTCTTAAATCTAAATAATATTCATTTATGGTTCTGAGAGATTTTTCTTTTATAGTTTGTAAATAGAACAAAAAATCTTTTACAACTTCCGGTGCTTCATCTCTAAAATTTACTGCCAAATTTTCACCTTCTTTTATTTTTTATATAACTCATGATTAACAGTCATGATGCAATTGTATGATTTGTATATTAAATTAAGTATTTTTAAGAAAAATTAATTGAGAGGGATAGGTATCAATTTATATACAAAATTATACAAAATGAATATTTTGTATAATTTAGGAGAGTCCTAAATAAGAATAGTGGCTATCACTATATAATTAAGGACTAATCTCATAAATACTACGATTTTGCAAAATACTGTATCTATAATGAACCTATCAATCTATTGGAATTATACTGCCAATATCAATCATAGTATTCTCGGTTAAGATGAGTAATTCCACATTATGATTTTGTGCAAAAGATTTTATGCTTTCATAATCAGGATGCAGTTTTATATTTCCTGAAAACACCACTGTGTTTCTATTGTATTTAAATGAACTGCCACCAATAAATCCATAATCTGTTCCCGATAATTCTATGTAACCTTGCCTTATTAGTAATGCATCCATTTCATTTCTACAGGATTTATAAATAGATTTATCTGATGTGATTATAGCATTTTCATTTACAATACAAGTTGAGCATTTTGCGTAGCCTTGATTTACATTTATGATTTTCAGATTATCCTTAATAGCCATTTGTAAAACTTCATCAGCAATAGTTTTTGTGTTACAAATTAACTTATCGTTTAGTACAACACAATTTAGCATTACATTGTTTGGATAATTTTTATCAATATTTTTGCTAATTTCAATCACATTAGGAAAATACTTTTTTAGATTTTCTTTAAGGCTTGTACATTCTTTTAGTACAAATACTGTATCCTTATTATAATGCAATAATTGTAAATCTGTATGATATTGTTCAAATATCAACAGTTTACTTAAATTCTCAGAAGATAAGACCTTTATACCTAACTCCTCTACCCTATTTACCAATTCTTTATTATTAGTTGACATAACAACTATTTTTGCATTATCTTGTGGTAAATTTGGATTAAAATTACTCATCAAGCATTGCCTCATAGGCTTCTCTAATGTTTTTTACTCCATATATTGTTGCAGTATCAGAGCTTACATTTTTTAAATTGTGATATGGAATAATGATTTTTGTAAAACCTAATCTTGATGCCTCGTTAATTCTAGCTTGAGCATTTGCTACTGAACGAATTTCACCACCAAGACCGATTTCACCAAATGCAAGTGCATTTTCAGGAATCGGAACATCCTTTAAACTACTGATTAATGCCATAGCAACTGACAAATCAACAGCCGGTTCATCAAGTCGCAAACCACCAACAACATTAATATATGTATCACTATTAGAAAAATAGAAACCTGCTCTCTTTTCAAGTACTGCAATAATAAGTGCAAGTCTGTTATAGTCATATCCTGTTGACATTCTTCTAGGTGTGCCATAACCGGAAGTTGTAACAAGTGCTTGAATTTCTGCTAAGATTGGTCTCGTACCTTCCATAGTGCAAGCAACACAAGTACCTGAAACATTATGAGGTCTGCCTGAAAGCAACATCATTGATGGATTTTCTACTTCTGAAAGTCCCTTGTCTGTCATTTGAAATACACCAATTTCATTAGTAGAACCATATCTGTTTTTAACTGCTCTTAAAATTCTGTATGACATTTGTTTGTCACCCTCAAAATAAAGAACTGCATCAACAATATGTTCCAAAACTTTAGGACCTGCAATAGAACCTTCTTTGTTTACATGGCCAACTACAATAGTAGGAATATCAAGGTCCTTAGCAGTATGCATAAGTAGATTTGTACATTCTCTAACTTGAGTTACTGAACCCGGTGATGAATTTAGTGTAGTTAAATTCATAGTTTGGATTGAGTCAATCATAACTAGGTCTGGTTTTTCAATCTTGATTTGTTCAGCAACAATCTCAACATCAGTTTCTGTCATAATGTAAATATTCTCGTTATTTACACCTAGGCGTTGAGCCCTTAGTTTAAGTTGTCTTTTTGACTCTTCACCTGACACATAAAGTATCTTTAATGATTGACCTAGCTTTTCGCAAATTTGAAGTAATATTGTTGACTTACCGATACCGGGATCACCACCAAGTAGTACAAGGCTACCTTTAACAATACCACCACCGAGAACTCTGTCTAGTTCTTCTGAACCTGTGTTATATCTTTCTTCATCATTAGTATCGATGGTATTAATAGTTACAGGTTTTGAGTATGAGGACTTAGTAATACTTTTCTGAACTGTTGAGGCTTTTTTGTCAACTAATTCTTCGTTCATAGTATTCCATTCACCACAGGAAGGGCATTTGCCATACCATTTAGGTGATTCATAGCCACACTCTGAACATATATAAACACTTTTAATTTTTGTCATAGTTACATTCCTTTATAAATTTGAATTCATTAATCCTTGAAAAAGGCAATAAGAAAATTTCTTTTGATATTCTTTGTCACATAGTAAATATGTTTCATTTTCATTTGATAAGAAACCACATTCCACAATTATTGCCGGTACTTTAGCATTATCTAATAGAAAAATACCGTTGGATTCTTTGCTAATTCTTTCGTTATCATTTTGCAAATTAGATACAACAGAATTAGTAATATTATCAGCAAGAACTTTAGAAAGTGGGTTTTGTTTTGAATAAAAAACTTGAGTACCTGAGCAAGACTTTGCAGGGAAAATATTTTGATGAATACTAATAGCAACATTCTTAAGACTACTGTTATAAATATCAAGTCTTTTGTACATATCGGACTTTTTTCTTTTAGCTATTGTATCAAGTGATTTATCTGCAATATCATTTTTGTCATTACGAGTTAAAACAGTATCATAACCATTTAGTTTAAGAATATCATTAAACTTTAAACCAAATGATAAATTAACATCACTTTCATAAACATTATTTACTCCAACTGCTCCGGGGTCTTCCCCACCATGACCACAATCAATTACTATTACTGAATTTTTCTTACTTTCAGTTGTATTAGTCATAACCGAACTTTGGCTTACTGCTGTAAATATCATAACAATAAAACAAAGTATCAGTGTTGTGGATAGTACAAAAATATAACCTTTTCTTCTCACCATATCAGCTCCTATTACTGTATATGCAAAGAAAATAGAAATAGACTTTTATACAAAATATATTATAGCACACATAACATCATTTTTGTTGTGATTTGAAATATTTTTTTACTATTAATAGTAAAAAGCATCAGTTCTAAAAACTGATGCTTTCTCTTTATGTATGAGACTTAGGAATAAGGATAAATCGAGATAACATATCTACAATCAAGATAACATATCTACAAACAAGACAACTTATCTACAATCAAGATAATTTATCTACAATTTTGCCGTCTTCTATATAGATAACATAGTTACACTTTTCTGCAACCTTTTCATTATGGGTAACAAGGATAAGTGTTTTGCCTGACTCGTTGATTTCTTTCAACAGTTCCATTAGTTCTTCACCTGTAGTGCTATCCAATGCACCTGTAGGTTCATCTGCTAGGATAATATCAGCATTTGACACTAAGGCTCTTGCTATTGCAACTCTTTGTTGCTGACCACCTGATAACTGAGTAGGCTTTTTCTTAGCATATTTCTCTATGCCTAGTCGTTTCATATAGTAGTTTACTCTATCCTTCTTTTCTTTATAAGGATACTTCTGACAGTTAAGTGGTAGCATAATGTTGTCGAATACTGTGTATTCATCCATTAAAGCAAAATACTGAAATACAAAGCTAATAACCTGGTTTCGTAGCTTACTTAACTGCTTATTCTTCATTTTGCTGACATCTTGACCTTTTAGGATATATTCACCGGAAGTCGGTGTATCCATACAACCAAGAATATTTAGCAGTGTAGATTTACCTGAACCGGAAGGTCCCATAATTGCACAGAAGTCACCTTTTTCAATAGTTAGGTCAACACCGGCAAGTGCTTTTGTTTCGGAGTCACCTTTACCGTAAATTTTAGTAATATTCTTTAACTCAAGTATTTTCATATTATTTTCCTCCTATTAAATCCTTTGGTTGTACTTTTCTCAACTTAAACACAAGAACAAGAAGTGATGGTATACACATAAGTAAGAATATACCTATACTAATTAGAACTACGCTACCGTTTAAATGGTAACTGGAAATAAAATATGTTGATGACATTGCCATTTTACCACCTGAACAGTAGATTATAGTATAAATTAGTGCTGAAAGGAATGCTAAAAGTGCAACAACAAAAAATTCACCACATACTAGTAATGATACTTTTTTTAATGAATAACCATTAGCCATTCGAATACCAATTTCATTTCTTCTCATGTACATGTGTGACATTATTAGAATTGATGTGCCTATTGCAACAAATACCATTATTGCAATAGCGATAATAAGCCAGCCACTATTTCTTTCAATATTTTCTTCATTTAATTGTTCTAATTCTGAAGAAATTACTTTTGGTTCTTGGATTATATTATATTTCTTTGCCAGATTATTAATAGTTGCTATTGCCTTATCTGTACTTACATTATCCTTAACAATAGAATAGAAGTGCATAATCGAACTTTCCATCATAAGAACATCGGAATTTTCAACATAAGCAACCATTACCGCATTATCCAACATCATAATATCGCCACTTGTAACTTCGTTGTAAAACCATTTACTGTTTGGTTCAAGAATTCCAACAACTTTGTAATATTGATCTATAAAATCCTTATAAATATCGCCAACTTTAAGATTGTTATTATGGGCAAATTCACTGCCTATTATCATTGACAATGGTTTTTTCTTACTGCCATTTACCTTTTTGTTACTATGGTCATCATTGTTAAAATATCTACCGGATTTAATAATAATTTTCTTTAGCTTATCACAATCCTTGTCCACTGTAACTTTATCAATATCACTACTTAAATCAGCAAAAACATGTGTAGTTGGAGTTAAGAAATCATTATTCCAACCTGTAAAATTTTCTACTACATTTGAATTTAAAACATCTGCTTTAAATTTGCTGAAATTCTTACTGTCTTCATTTTGTACTTCTATTTGTATTGTTCTACTTGGATTGGAAGCAAGTTCCTTATAAACTGTATCTTTATCAGTTACAACTGATTGGATAGATATTGCAGAAAGTAAAAAATACAAAATAGAAAACAATAATTGAAGAAATAACAGACAGTTAAACAACTTTCTCTTAGAAATACTTTTTAAAATTTCTTTCATATATTACTCACCCCTCTTTTGACTTTAAAGCTTCAACCGGTTCTACTTTAATTGCCTTAATTGCAGGTATTAGTGTTGTAATAAGTGCAGTAACCAGTACCACAAAAAGACCTATCACAAGATTAGGCAAATATAGTTTTAAAGTGTAATTTGCAATACTTCCAACAGCTAAACCTATTAAGAATTGTAAAATAATCGCTATTATAAATGAAATAATTGCAAAGCCTATCATTTCTTTAAAAATCATTTTCATAATTGAACCATTTGTAAAGCCAAAGGCTTTTCGTACACTAATTTCATACTTCCTTTTTTCAATCCAAAAGACTGTTATATTTATTGCAAATATTATCGTAATTATGTATCCGATTAAAGCAACAAATAATAAAAAGTCAGGATTCTCTACAACAACCTTTAAAGAATTGTCGTCTTGCAATTCACCTAAATAATCAAGGGTAAAATTATCAAAGAGTTTTTTACCTTCGGCATTTATTTGCTTTATATCTTGTGAATATTCACCTTTTTCGTTATAGATAACAAAAGAAATATCTTCTAAATCTCGTTGTAGGTTATTTTCAAAATAATTTTTTGGCATTGATGTACAAGGCATTATTATTCGATTATCCCAACTTGATTTTTCATTAGAAATACCGATTACACCTTTAATCAAATATTCTTCCTCTTCAATTTCTATGTACTTATTACCATTCCTTTCATAGGCTTCCTTTAATAATTTAGAACCTAGTACAACAACTTTATTCCCTTTTTTAACATCATCAGCAGTATAGTAATTGCCTGAAATTAACGGATAATGCCATACATTATTATTTGTAAAGTATTCACCACTTACTTTATTATACTCATTGACTTCACTTGCATCTGTATGCAACAATAAGTCATTTATAAACAAACCTGTATCATTATCAATTTTAGAAAACAACTTATTCATTACACTACTGTCACTACTTTTTAAAGCTGAATAGGTTATATCATATACTTTTGCTTTCTTTGGAGTATATTGACTTTTTGCCTTATCGGAATAATATAAATTCGAAACAAAGCTAGTTCCTAAAGATATTAAAAGAATTGATGTTACTAATCCGAAAATTAAAAGTGCAGATAGTAACGGTGATTGCTTTATCCTTATTAAAAGTGTTTTCATAATATTATCATCTCCTTAAAATCTACAATGTAATTTCTGCTGATAATAGAACAGCGATAATTCTTTTTCGTTAACATTGAAATTTAAAACCACCTCTCATAATTTTTTCTACTGTACAGTACATAATCATTGTTAATTGCTTTGTTTTGATTACATCCACAGTATAATCTTTTGGACAGTAATTTCTTAACTTTTGGTACAACAGGTATAAAAAATTGACGCAAATGCACAATTGTCCTCTTTATTTGTTAGGGAAAAGATGGTATAATATAGCCAAAAGATAAATATGAGGTAAAGTATGAGAATAGCAATATGTGATGATGAGACATTATTTTTGTCCCAATTAAAAAGTAAAATTTATGAATATTCAAATAACCACAATTTAGAGCCGGTAGTAGATGAATATACCGTTGGCAGTAATTTGATTAATTCTAATATTAAATATGATATTATTATCCTAGACTACCAAATGGATAAAATTGATGGTTTGGAAACTGCAAGACAGTTGCGTAATGGGATTAATGAATTTGCTTGTATTATCTTTCTTACTAATTACGGTGAAATATCTATTGACGCTTATTCTGTGGATACATATAGATTTGTATTAAAAAGCACTCTTTGGGATGGACTTTACAATGCACTTGATGACTACAGAATGCGTATGAATACAGGCAAAAGTATTTCTGTAAAATCTGACGGAAGTTATATAACCATTGATACTGATGAAATAGTTTTTATTGAGTCACAAAACAGAGTTACATCTATTCACCTATCTAACAATAAGATTATTGAAACTAAAACACCTTTATCCTCTATCTTTGAGTCGTTACCTCATACCGACTTTTTTAGGGTACATAAGTCATTTATCGTAAGCTTTAGGTATATTAGAAGAAGGGACTTTTCTTCCCTAAATGTTACCGGTTATGACTATGAGATACCTATCAGCAGAAAATACACAGCCGATTTTAAAGAGGCTTACTACAATTATTTAAAGGAGTAATTTATGTTTTTAAATTGTTTTGTTGAAATCACTTGCATTTCCACAATTATATGGTTTGTATTACATTATGTAATGAATGTTAAATTTACTAAGAGATTTATTATTGTACCGATAGTTACTTTCGCAATATGTTTTTATTTGCTTGTAGGCAAGTTTGATGAAAAATATTTTTTTGGAACAGGGATATTATATTTATTACTGCCTGTCCTTTTAGCAAAAGATTTCAAAAAAACAGTAGTCTTATACACATCATTGTTGACAATTGTTTTGTCTTATTTTATATTTGGCTTTATTTATTTCATAATGAATTTCTTTCAAATTCCTATAGAAGAAGAGGCTTATTGTTTAACTATGATAGTCTCCATATTATTAGTTATAAAAATGACAAAAAAGATTGATATTGTTGGAATAATGAAATTATTATCAACAAAAGTTAAGGTAATTTTATTAGTTTTTCTATGGGCATTATTTTGTTTTTATACTTTCATTAATGAATATCTTTCAGGTCAACGTCAAGAATTAATCCTAGCATATTCATTCTTCCTATACCTAATAATCTTTGGTTCAGGGCTTTTAATTTTTATGCTAATTAGAAATATCAAGAAAAAGTCATATTATGAAAACCTAAGCAACATTATGGATGTTAGATTAACTGAACAGGTTAAGCACTATGAACAAGTAGAAAAAACAGACAATGAACTAAGAAAGTTCCGTCATAACTATAAAAATATGAAAATAGGCTTAATGTCATTACTTAACAACAAAGATACTGACGGTGCTAAAAAATATGTGGCAGATTGTGATGAATTGCTTGATATTGACTACACACTTTATCAAACAGGTAATTCAATTATAAATGCTATCTTGTCTGATAAAGCTATGAAAGTTAAGGACAAGGGTATTACAATTAAATTTACCGGCCTTATCCCTCAAACTAAAATCAGCAATACTGACTTATGCATTATCTTCGGTAACATTCTTGACAATGCTATTGAAGCAGTTGAAAAAGTTGATGATAATATTGCCAAGGAAATAAATATTGATGTTTATAAGAAAAAGGATTATCTGTTTATTACAGTTACCAACCCTACTAAAACTGAGGTAGCTATTAAGGACAATAAAATTGTCACATCTAAAGATGATAAGAGTAATCATGGTTTGGGACTTTCTTCTGTTGAAGAAACCTTGAAAAAATATGACGGTCACTTAGACTTAGATTGTGATAACAATAAGTTCACAACCTCATTCGACTTTTGTGTTGTGTGATGTAAAAGTACATATAATATCAAAAGACCTCCTTGTTACATCAAGGAGGTCTAACTGTTTTAAATATATTTTATTTTGCATTTTACCTTTACTTGTTCTTATTAAACCTTTACTTTTCTATTAAAATTGGTTATAATAAGTAAAGGAAAAGAGTTGATAATATGATTTCATATACAGGACTAATTGAAATACTACAAGAAAAAGGACTTACAAAAACCGACCTTACAAAAGAACTCGGTATATCATCTAGAACTATTGCTAAAATCGGTCATGGTGAAAAAATAGCTGATAATGTTCTTAAAAAGATTGCTTCATTTTTAGGATGTGAAGTAAACTCATTGTATCGCAATATATCTGACAATCCATTATTACAAATACTTCGTGATGAAAAAAGTATTCGTCTATCAGGTGGTTTATATCATGAACTTCAAATTCGTATGACATATAACTCAAACCACATAGAAGGCAGTAAACTAAGTGAAGACCAAACAAGAATGATATTTGAAACAAATACCATAAATGTTGGAGATGGCGTTCCTGTTGATGATGTTATTGAAACAGTAAATCATTTTCGTGCTATTGATTTTGTGATTGATAATGCTGAAGAACCACTAACTGAGGATATTATCAAAAGGTTACACTATATTCTCAAGCAAAGCACAAGAGATTCTTCTTTGGAATGGTTTGCAGTAGGTGACTATAAGAAAAGAGCAAATGTTGTTGGTGGTCGTGAGACAGCAAAACCAAAAGAAGTTCACAGCAAAATTATAAATTTACTTACTAAATATGAATCTCTAAAATCTGTTACAATAGATGATATTATCCAATTTCATTATGATTTTGAACGAATACATCCATTCCAAGATGGTAACGGTAGAGTTGGTCGTTTAATTGCATTTAAAGAGTGCTTACGGTTTGGCATTGTGCCTTTTATTATTGAGGATTCAAAAAAGATGTTCTATTACCGTGGTCTATCAATGTGGGACACAGAAAAAGGATATTTAAGAGATACTTGTCTTGATGGACAAGATACATTTAAAAAACTTTTATCAATGTTTGATATTAATTTATAATAATAGCAAATACCACCTTCAAATTGAAGGTGGTATTTTTTCGTAGTAATTATATATTTATGTGAAGAATATAAAAAGTATTAATCTGAAATCTTATTCATATTACCATTTGAGAAAGTATATGTGCCTTTTTCAAAATGGTAGTTCTGACCGTTTCTACTGTCTGAAAACTATTTATTTATAAAATTTTAATAAGATTTTTGTACTTTTATTTCTATTTTTATATATAATATCAAAAATATTTTGTATATGCATGTAAGTTTTACTTGTATTCTGTTCAAATCTATGATATATTAAAGATGAAAAATAGTTCGTGAAATAAATTATAAAGGAGGATATTTCTATGAAAACTACAAAAAAGATTGTTTCAGTGATACTTACGATGTGTATGCTAGTGTCAACAGCAGTTGTATCAAGCTTTGCAGCAAAAAAAGGTGAAATCTCGCCTGTTTCATCTGACTATGCAAGAGACAATTCTTACACAAAAGCTGCCGAAGATATTGATGCAGAGTATGCATACACCGTTGATGATCTAGGTATAACATACACAAAAGATGCCACAACTTTCAAAGTATGGTCACCTACAGCAACCTTTGTAAAAGTTAATATTTATACAACCGGTTCTGATGATGAACAAGGTGCATCTAAAGTTGCATCATATACACTTGAAAAAATGCTGGTTAACGGTGAGTGGAATGGTGTGTGGACAATTACACTTGTGGGTGAATGGAAAGATTTTTACTACACATACTCAATAACAACCACTGATACAACACACATGGGTTCTGATGTAACAAAAACTTATGAAACACAGGATGCTTATTCAAAAGCAGTTGGCGTAAACGGCAATCGTTCAATGATTGTTGACCTTAATGATACAAATCCTGATGGTTGGTCAAAGGATAGTCATGTTCTTCTTGATAAATCAACACAGTCTTCAGTGTGGGAACTTCATATCAAAGACTTCTCTTATGATAAATCCTCAGGTATAAGTGATGCTAATAGAGGTAAGTACCTTGCTTTCACAGAAAAAGGTACTACTCTTAACGGTGACGGTAAGGTTTCAACATGTATTGATTACCTTAAAAATCTTGGGGTAACAACAGTACAACTTAACCCATTCAATGACTTCCAATCTGTAAATGAAACCAGAGATAATACTCAATATAACTTGGGCTATGATCCACAAAATTACAATGTTCCCGAAGGATCATATTCTTCAAACCCATATGACGGTAGGGTAAGAATTAAAGAATGTAAAGAGATGATAAAAGCTCTTCATGACGCAGGAATATCAGTTGTAATGGATGTTGTTTACAATCACACTTATTCAACAGATTCTTGTTTTCAAAAAACAGTTCCTGACTATTATTACAGAAAGAAAACAACAGGTTCATTCTCTAATGGTTCAGGTTATGGTAACGAATGTGCAACAGAGCGTGCTATGTACAGACAGTACATAATTGATTCCCTAAAGTATTGGGTAAATGAATACCATATTGACGGTTTCAACTTTAACCTTATGGGTTTAATGGATGTAGAAACAATGAATATGGCAAGAGAAGCACTCGATAAAATTGATCCAAGAATCACTATGTGGGGTGAAGGCTGGGCAAAAGGTGACTCATATCACCCTACAAATACATGCACAGGCACAAGATTCTATCCTGCAACTCAAGCTAATTCAAATAGACTCAGTGACAGAATTGGTATCTTCAATGATGCCATCAGTAACGGTATAAAAGGTTATGCAAATGACATCAAGGAAACAGGTTTCATTCAGGGCTCAAAGTTATCTGCAAAGGATATAAGCTACGGTGTTCGTGCTAACAGTTCAGGTACAAACAAGTGGAAAGCTCAAGGTCCTTCACAATGTATAACTTATGATTCTAGTCACGATAATGCAACCCTTTATGACCAAATTCTTGGTTCAACAGGTCTTGCAAGTTATGGCGTTAGAAATCCTGATGCTATAAAAATGAATAAACTTGCAAGTGCAATTATCTACACATCACAGGGTATATCATTCACCCTTGCAGGTGAAGAAATGGCCCGTTCAAAAGGTGGAGAAACAAATAGTAACAAATCAAATTCTGAGAGTAATATGATTAAATGGAAAAATATTGTTGATAATGCTGATGTAGTATCTTACTATAAAGGTATGATGCAAATTAAGTCTGCATTCTCCCCTCTTACTGCTATGGATACCTCTTACGCAAATAATTTCCAATTCACTAACAAGGTTAGTGCACCTACAAATCAGATTTCATTTACAGTAACAAATGATGTTGAAGGTGAATGGAATAAGATGGCTGTTATTTATAACAATGCAAACACACCGGCTGATGTAACTCTTGCTGACACATCTGTAACAGATTGGGTTATTATTGCTAACGGTGAATCAGCCGGTCTTGATTCACTTGGTGAAGTAACAGGTTCAACATTCACAGTTCCGGCTTACTCAGCTATTGTTGCTGTTGATAAAGCAAGTTATGAATCAACAGGTATTCATTCTTCAAACGGTAAAGTTAAGGTTAATTATGTTTATGAAGGAACAGGTGAAAAGCTTGATGATTCTGTAGTTCTTCAGGGACCAATTGGCTCAGGTTATGCAACAGTTCCAAGTGTAGGAGTACCTGATACTTATGTAATAAGCCAAATAAAAGGCGATGCAGAAGGAAAGTTTGATTCAACTTTTAAAGAAGTTACATACTACTATACAGACTATATTCCTAAATCAATACGGAATGCAGACTTCAACGGTGATGGTAAAGTAAATGTAAAGGATTTAGTACTTCTGCAAAAGTATGCTACAAAACTTAAAACTCCGACAGATGATGAGAAAGCTCTTGACCTAAACTATGATTATACATTTGACATTAAGGATATAACTATGCTTGCAAAGTCACTTGTTAAGATACCTGTTTCATCAGGTAAGGTAATTGTAAACCATTATTATACAGATGACAAAGGTGTACAAAAGAAACTTGCTGACTCAGTAGTATATACAGGCAGAGTCGGTAGCACATATGATTCAAAATCATTTAAGATTGTTGGGTATAAAGTAGATACTAGCAGAATGCCAAGAGTTTCAGTCTACATTCCTTTTGGTAAAACAGAAGTTAACTATTACTATTTACCTTCAAGCCTTGAAATTACACTTCATGCTAAACACAATGGTTCATTTACATGGACACCTTATGTTTGGATATGGGGTTCAAATCTTAAAGGAGTAGATTCAGGCAACTACCAAGAAGTATGGCCCGGTGATCCTATGACTAACAGTGAAAACGGATGGTTTGATTATACCTTCACTTACGGGAGTGTGGGTACATACAATCTAATCATTTCTGATAATGCAACTAACCAAACTATCGATTACAAAGGTTTTGTAGATAATGAGATGTGGATTGTAATTGATGACTCAGCTGTTATGGTTGGTACTTACCTTACATTCTATACTGATAATCCTGACACTAACCCTAACGCTCCAATCGCTGAGCAGGTTACACTTGGCTAATAACAAAATAATCGTAAATTATTAAATAAAACTGACTGTTTGATGCTTATAATTTACTGCTCCTTTTATTGAACTAAACTATTTCAATAAAAGAGAACTCCCGACAATCAAAGGATTGTCGGGAGTTTTTTGTTTTATCAGTTGTTCATTATTTTGTTTTTGCATTTTTAGATTTAGACCATTCGGAATAAGCAGTTTTCTTATTCTGTACTACATATGAACGAACTCTTACATAATACTTCTTATTACTTGTCAGTTTCTTAATTGTAGTTTTTGTTGTAGTATTCTTATTAATCTTAACTGTTTTTGCTGATTTAAAGTTACCCTTTAAACTATATTGAACTTGGTAGCCTGTAGCTTTAGCAACCTTCTTATAACTAACAGTTAATGACTTTTTACCACTTTTTAAAGTCAAACCACTAGGTGTTTGCAACTTAAGTTTATAAGTCTTTTTATCCTTATAACTATAACCACAAGTTGAGCATTTATGCAGAGTATAGCCATCTGAAACATAATTAGGCTTTACAACTGTGTTCTTATAAATGTGGTCACAAGTAACTTTGAAATTAAACTTAATAGGTTCATAGTATTTATAGGTGCTTTGATTATAATATTCACCTGTACTATTCAATCCTCTAATTCTAATTTTTAATTGGTCACCTTTACTCAACACATATGATTTCTTGAAACCCTTATTGGCACATTCTGTTACATAATGGATATTTCTAATATCGTTTTTCATAATTGTTGCGTCAATTAGAACTTTATCACTTAAGTTACTGATATTAAAGAAATACTTACCGTCTTTATTAGCATTGAAAATTATATCTCTTTCAATTACTAATGATGAAACAGGTATAGGAACAACTTCACTGTATGTTTTATTAAAATCAACATTTACATATTTAGTAGTTGATACGCCACAAAATTTACAAACCTCATCTGCAAAATTATGATTTAATGATGGTTCTTTTATATTAAGACCTGCTTTGCCACAAATAGCACATTTAGTTTTAAATATACCGTAGTTCATACAATCAGGGATTTTTGTACATTCAGTTTCAATATAATGATGCTTGGTACACTTTTCCCCATCTTCGAGTGTTGTAGAAACAAAGTTAATGCCCTTTTCTTCAGCATATTTTTCAGCAGTAGAACCTTTAGGTCCATAAACAGTTTTTACATCAATTTTTCTGAAAGCATCAGTAGAAATTTCAGTCTTTTTACCTTTAAACACAATAGCATCTAAATATTTACAGTTATATATACTGTAACCGTCGATTTTAAATACATTTTCAGGAATTTCAATACTTCTAATCCCTACATCATTAATTGCACAAAGTCCAATATCTTTTACAGTTGATGGAATATTAATATAACTTAAACTTTCACAACCTTGGAAAGCACATGAACCAATAGAAGTAATGCCTTCATTTAGTTTAACATATTTAAGTCTTTCACAATAATGAAAAACATCACCAATCATTTTTTTCACTGTATTTGGAAAATAAACCTTTTCAACATAACTATCTTCGAAAGCTGAGTCGCAAACAGTTTCTACACCGTTAGGAATAGTATAAGTTCTTGGCCCACGAGCAGGATAACGAACAAGTTTCTTTTTATCTTTAGTAAATAGCACACCATTAACTGCTGTATAATAAGGATTATCCTTAGCAACTGTAATAGTCTTTAAGTTAAGCATAGCTTCTAAGGCATCCGGTGATTCAATAGATTTTGGTAGATAAATAGTTTCAATCTGTGTACCTTGAAATGCATAATATTTTAATTCTTCTACACCTTCTGCAATTTTAACAGATTTCAAGTTATAGCAACCATCAAAGCAGTATGTATTCAATGTTTTACATTCTGAAGGAATATTTACTGATGTAATAAATCTACAATTTTTAAAGGCATCTTCATCCACACCTGCTACAGGTAAATTATTAATTTTGTTGTCAATAGTAAGGCTTTGATATTTATTTATATAATTATCAACAACAAAATATCTTTCAAATCTACTCTCATAAATGCAACCATTTTTGGCTATTAAGTCTTTTTTCTTATTTATGACAAAATCAAATTTTCTTCCAACATAATAATAAACATCTCTAATTGCTACTTTAAGATAAATAGTTTCATTTTTTGCTAGATAATATGTAATATCAAATCCACCATTTCTGGTTTCTTTATTAAGTGAACTAGACTTTATATATTCAGTAGGGTTTAGATTATTAGGTTTAAACAAATATGCTTTCATACCCACAACTTCTGATGAGTTAGCATAAAATCTATAAACACCGGCTTCTTCAGCAGTAATCTTATAAGTCCTCATAGGCTCTTCTTTAGTGAAAGTTAAATCACTCTCTTTGTACTGTGTTTCATTAACAGTTACTGCAATAGCATTCTTAGTGTCAACTTCATCAAAATTTTCATCAGCACTTACAATAGTTGGCAAAATGAACACACTTAGCAAAGTTATAATTGAAAGTAAAATTGATAATGTCCTTTTCATAACACCCTCCAAATAGTTTATGAGGATAGTATATAATAAATATATTTCGTTGTCAAATTTATCTATATAAATAAGTCACCTACCAACATGATAGGTGACTTAAGTAAATTATTTAACTTTCACATTTAAGGATTTGCTCCATGTAGAATAAAGCTTTGTTGACTTACCGTTGACTTTAACATTTTTATAAGTTCTAATACGAACATAATACTTCTTCTTAGATTTCAAATTGGAAATTGATTTTGAAGTTACTTTATTATTAGTTACATTTAATAATTTTGCACTCTTAAAATTAGAGTTCAAACTATATTGCAACTGATAACCGTTAGTTTGAGAAACTTGCTTTTTCCACTTAACTGTTACTTTCTTTTTACTTGAAGATAATTTAGTTAAGGTTGTTGATTTAGGAATAATAGTAAAAGTTTTGTTAACTGTTCCACTATAATTACCTTTAAACTTTATTGTAACCTTGTAATTACCAACATTTTTAAGACCTTTACTGTATGCAACAGTATAATTAGAATTGTTGATTTTCTTACCCTTAGAATCTTTAATTATAACTGACGGTTTGATAGTTTTACCGTTATAAGTAAAGGTACTGTTTGAAAGTTTAACACTTGATATTTTAGGAATAATCGCTGTTGAAAGTGTCTTTTTGCATACTGAACAAGTAGTTACTATTTTGCCGTTCTTATTGATTGTAGCTTTTGTTGCAGTTCTTACTTTTGTATGACCATTGATACAAGGATTATCATTATTAGGTGTCATATCAAGTAGGCTATAATACCATATGGTTTCGCCATTTAAATCTAGACTTGTTGTTTCATTATTAAATTTATAGGTAACACCATTAACATCAATGTTTGTATTTTCATTAAAGCGATAACCTGAATTATAGCCTTCATCAGTTAATTTTACATAGACATTATAACTGTACTTAGTGTTAGCTTCAAAAGAAGTTATTAACTTACCCCAACTACCTTCAAAATCACCATATCTACCGTTCCAATATTCAGAAGAAGTAATACCACCCTTATATGTTAACCAACCTTCATGATCAATATAATAAGGTGCATCACTAGGAACTTTACCTGTAAATACAGGTTTATCTCCAACATTAAAGCTTAACTTTGCATTATTAACTTCAATCTTATCAATATACTTTATCTTAACAGGTTTAATTGTTTTTAAAGCAAATGCAAATAAAGTTGTGTTGTCTTCACCAATAGTATAATTTTCCGGCTTTATAACATTACCGTCAAATACAAATGTGAAATTTGATGAACCTGCAAATGTACGACCGTTATTAGTCTTCAGGGCTATACTGTACATATATGTCTTGCCCTCTTCAAATTTAGTTATCTTTTTATCATCAGGCAAAGCATTATTTTTTTCTTCATCAGAATACCAATAGGCTACCGGTACAACTGAACCATCATCTTTACTTTGCATTTCTTCCCAATATTCATATTCAATATTGTAATCATAATAGTTATCACAGTTTTTAAAAGAAGTTGCTTTTGGTGTATCACCAACTTGATATGAAAGAGTTGTTCCACCAATTTCTACTTTACTAATTTGGGCAAGTCTAATATCTTTAAAATTACTTACGCCAAATATATTACTATCATAAATATCATAATATTCCGAGGAAATCTTTTCACCATTAATAGTCACGGAAATTTCATTTTCAGAAGGAAATGTGTACCCGTCTTTTGCTCTAAACTGTATTGAATAATAATACTGTATTTTGTCTTTAAAGTTGTATAACTTTTCATCTTCCTTAAGGTATTGCATATAAGAAGGATTTGAGTACCAATAAGCCGCAGAACAAGATGTCGTTTCATCTATTTCTCTTATTTCACTCCAGCACTCCCACTCAATTTCATAGTGAGCATCACTGTTAGCTATCTTAGCAGTTGCAACCGGTGACATTCCTGCTTTGTAATCAAAGGTTACATTTGTAATGTCAATGTTCCTAACAGAATGATCATCATTATCTTCTGCATAAACGGACATAGGAACTAATGATGTAACCATTAGCAAAGATAAAAACATAGCTAACCATTTTGTCTTAAAAGTTTTTTTCATAATAAATTCCTGCCTTTCTTTAAAAATAATATTGATTATTTCAATTTTTTATCTTTAGAATATCAAAAATATTCATATGATAAACAAATTGAAAGTAACTTCTTAAATAAATAATCAATAAATATGTTATCTTTAATTAAATTATAACAAATATATTTATAAGTAATAGAATTATTTCCAAATAGGCATTGACAAAATGGAAACTAGGGTATTGAATATAAGTATTATAGTTGTATAATAAATATATAAAATTAAAGGAAGTAGCAATATGGAATTTAAGGACAAACTTATTGAATATTTAGAATTACTTGATTGTACTGCTAAAGATTTATCTGATACTTCAGGCCTTTCTACTGCAACGATTAGCAGATATAAATCAGGTGACAGAGTACCCGAAGCAAATTCTGATAATTTCACAAATTTAGTTAAAGGCATAGTTGAAATCAGCAAGAATAAGAATATTAAATCTCTTACTATTGAGTCGGTAACAAGTGAATTATTACCTTTGGTTAAGAATACTGCTATTGATACAAAAAACTTGCAATCTAATTTCAGTATTTTACTTAACACTTTATCGGTAAATATATCAGAATTATCAAAGTTTATGAATTTTGATCCATCATATATTTCAAGAATTAAGAATGGAAAAAGACAACCGTCTAATCCACAAGAATTCATAAACAATGTAGTAGGTTTTATTGTTCGTAGATATAATAGTAACTCAGATAAAATTCAAGTTTCCAAACTAATTAATTGTGACAGTTCTGAATTAAACAATCCTGATAATTATACTTTATTACTTACAAAGTGGCTTTCTGATAACGATTCAGTAAAAGTAAAGAAAGATGATATATCCGGTTTTCTTGAAAAAATAGATGAATTTAATTTAGATGAATACATAAGAGCAATTAATTTTGATAAATTAAAAGTGCCTACTGTACCATTTCAGCTACCTACTTCAAAAAGTTACTATGGATTAAAAGAAATGATGGAAAGTGAACTTGAATTTCTAAAAGCTACTGTATTATCTAAATCTAAAGAGCCTGTAACTATGTACAGTGATATGCCAATGAATGAAATGGCCAAAGACCCTGAGTTCCCAAAAAAATGGATGTTTGGTATGGCATTGATGCTAAAGAAAGGACTTCACTTTAATCAAATTCATAATATAGACCGTTCATTTGAAGATATGATGCTTGGTTTAGAAAGTTGGATACCTATGTATATGACAGGACAAATATCTTCATACTACTTAAAAGGACAAACAGAAGGTGCTTTTTCTCATTTAATCAAGGTTTCCGGTACTGTTGCTTTAGTTGGTGAGGCAATTACCGGTTATCATAATAAAGGTAAATACTACCTTACCAAAAATAAAAATGAGGTTGCTCACTACAAAGAATATGCAAAATGCTTACTTTCCAAAGCTACTCCATTAATGAAAGTGTACAGCAAGGACTCCCATAAAGAATATGAAAAGTTCTTATATTCAGACTCTAAAGTAAAAGGAAATCGCCACTGTATTTTGTCTTCATTATCGTTACATACAATTTCGGATAAATTGTTGTCAAGTATCTTGAACAATAATAATGTTGATAAAGAAAAGCAGAATAAAATTATGGATTATGTTTCTTTACAAAAAGAAATGATAAATGCTATTTTGCAACATAGTTGCATTACAGAAGAAATTCCAATCCTATCAAAGGAAGAATTTGAGAAGTTTCCTATTGTATTACCACTTTCAGGTATGTTCTTAGAAAAAGATATTTATTACACATGGGAAGATTATAAAGAACATTTACAACTGATTAAAGAATTTGAAAAAGATAACGCTAATTACAGGGCAATAGAAAATCATAAATTTCCTTTTAGAAATATTCAAATTTATATACATCAAGGAGAGTATGTAATGGTTTCAAAAAACAAAACTCCATCAATACATTTTCTTATTCGTCACCCTAAAATGAGAAATGCCTTTGAGAATATGATAATACCTATTATTGAGGAATAACAAGGAAATCAATTTTAAAATTAATAGGGAGTCTGTGAAAAAAGTCTGTAAATAATTGAATAAAGATATTCATTTAAGGTCTTCTATGATAAAATATAATTTACATAGGAGGCCTTAAATTATGGCAAACAGAAAAAAGAAGTTTACAAACCAAAACCAATGACAGAAGGAAAAAGAAACATCATTCAGGGATTGTTGCAGGAGTATGATATTGAAACTGCTGCTGATATTCAGGATGCACTAAAGGATCTTCTTTCCGGAACCCTTAAAGAATTGATGGAAACAGAAATGGATGACCATTTAGGATATGACCGTTATGAGCGTTCTGACAAAAAGAACTACAGGAACGGCACAAAAAAGAAACGAGTACGCAGCAAATATGGAGAATTCGAAGTAGATATTCCACAGGACAGAAACAGTTCTTTTGATTCCAAAGTTTTACCAAAACGACAGAAAGATATTTCAGCAATTGATGACAAGATTATTTCAATGTATGCAAAAGGAATGACTACACGACAGATCTCTGAAACAATCGAAGATATTTATGGATTTGAAGTTAGCGAAGGCATGATATCAAATATCACAGATAAGTTATTACCTCAGATTGAGGAGTGGCAAAATCGTCCACTTGCCTCTGTGTATCCTATCGTCTTTATTGACGCTGTTCATTTTTCTGTTCGTGATGAAGGGGTTATTAAGGAACTCGCCGCATATGTTGTTTTGGGAATCAATGAGGATGGGAAAAAAGAAGTTCTTACTATCGTTATAGGCGAAAATGAGAGCAGCAAATACTGGCTCAGCGTTCTTAATAGTCTAAAGAATCGAGGCGTCCAAGACATCTTAATTCTATGCTCAGATGGACTTACAGGTATTAAAGATGCTATTTCTACTGCATTTCCAATGACAGAGCAACAACGATGTATTGTTCATATGGTTCGCAATACACTGAAATATGTAGCTAATAAGGACATGAAGGTTTTTGCAAAGGACTTGAAAACCATTTATACCAGCCCGGATGAGAAGAATGCTTTAAAACAGCTTAAATTAGTGACTGAAAAATGGGAGCCTTTATATCCACATGCAATGAATCGTTGGAAAGAAAACTGGGATGCTGTTTCACCAATATTTAAGTTTTCGAAAGATGTTCGTACGGCTTTCTACACAACGAACGCTATCGAATCACTTAATGCATCATATCGACGCATAAATCGACAGAGGAGTGTTTTTACAAGTTCACAGGCATTATTAAAAAGCATTGTATTTAGTTACTTTCGAGGCGACAAAAAAATGGACTATGCCGATCAGGAACTGGGGAAAAGTACGAGGCGAATTAACAATTATGTATCCGGACAGGATGCCGGAATAGAAAAAAGTTATAAAAAATCAGCCTAGATTTCCCGGGCTTTGTTGACATACCGGCAAAAATCTGTTATTTATAAAACAAGGTCAAAGCCACTAAAAGCAGCGGCTTTGACCAAGCTAATTATCATAGAAAATCTTAATTTACAGAGAAAATTTCACAGACTCACAAAATCCAGTACAAACCATAAGTTTGTACTGGATTTCTACAATATAATAATAAAACTATCCTCTAAAAGGAGGTCTAATAACACCCCAGAATTTTGGATTAGTATAGTTATGTGTAACTTTAGCAGCTGGTGAACCATTTGAACTTGCATTTACCCAGTTTTGATCAATTGATATAAATCTATTAACATTAGCAGAAATGATTACTGCAGTATGTCCATATGGATTTCCATTCCATGGTCCCCAAATTGCAATATCACCTGGTTCTGGAACAAACTCTGCATAATTTTTTATTTTTAACCAACCAGAAGGCATGGTGGCATTAATTAAATCTTTGGCATCACCAGGGAACACAACATTAAATAAATCATCCGTATAGGCATTCACAAAATCTTTACACTGTGCACCATAATAACCATCTTTATCGATCCACTGTCCTATTCTTGAAGTTGCCCAATTAACACCATCTTGTTTTGTTGGTCCACTAACAACTGGAGGATCAGGAACAACCGGTGGTACTATATCAACATATTCACCAAAAACAAATCCAGTTATTGTGCTTGAATTATGGCGATTAGTGCCTCGTACTTTATACCAACCACTTGTTGGTTCACCAATTATTGTAATCTTTTGACCCTCGTTAAATCCTCCAATTGATGAGTAATTAGTTCCAGGGCCAGTTCTAACATTTACATTACCTACTGGATTTGTGTTACAAATCCAACCGTCCTTCTCTGGTATAACAACTCCGTCTGTATTTACAAGTTGCCACTTCTGTAGATCATTTTCAGTGTTGTATGAGCCAAAGAAAATATTTGCACCATTATTAGTGCCAGAAGCCTCTAAAGCGCCTTCCTGATGCATATTCAATCTTATTATATAGTAACCATCATAAGTTTTTGTAAATAGCCATTCTTGTGCTTCCCAATCGTTATTTTGCCATAAATCAATATTTAATCCAATTTTTATCGGGTCACTATATGAAGAACCTCTATTTACATCGATCATTAAATTAGTTGAACTAGCACTCCAAAGAAGATTTCTATTGTCATCAACTCTTTGAATATTAATTTTCTGATTGGAATTGGAATTGCCGTCACCTTCCCATAAATGAATATTAGTACCATTTGTTACACCACCTTGATGATCTAAAAAAGAACTTGTACCTTTAAGTTTAAAACAGTATGTACCATTTTCAATATAAGAGGTGGTTTGGTTAACGCGTATAGTTGAACTGGTATTAACATTTGCGTATGAAGAAACTGCTGTGATCTGAACAGTACCTGCTGACTTAGCTGTAACTAAGCCACTATTATCAACCGATGCAACATAAGGATTAGATGAAATCCATGTAATCTTTTTATCTGTAGCATTTGAAGGTGATACAGTTGCGTTCAGCTTAATTTGTTCACCTGAATATAATACTCTTGGCTTTTTATTACTAACTGTTACTTTTTTCGGTGCAATTTTTAATGGTTTCTTTGCTTTTTTCTTAACTGTAATTGCTATGTATTTTATATATCTTTTATTTTTCTTGTTTTTTGAAACAGTACTGACAGTAATAGTTGTTTTGCCCGTTCTTTTACTCATTATGTAAATGGACGAAATACCTTTTTTATTTGGCTTTCCAACCTTAACAGATGCAACCTTTGGGCTGCTTGATTTAACCTTTACTCTTTTACTAGCTTTTTTGTACACTCTAACAGTAGCTTTTATTATTTTTTTATTTTTCAAATAAATCGTTGACTTTGATGATGATATTGTCAAAGATTTTACATAACTTTTGTTCTTTGCTGAAACCTCAAAACTTACCATGTTTAAAGAAATAATCATCACTGCACATAATAATAACGATAATATTTTTTTCATTGTAATTCTCCTTTTTTATAATTTAAATGCACATCCCTACGGTAATTCACTAATTATCCCTAATGAATATTTGCTAATCAGCTTACTATCAATAATATTTATGGCAGAATCATTATTTATATCTCCTAAATTTATAATGCTATCGTCCATAACAATTGATTTGGCAAGATAAAGTTGTATTATACGAACATCTGTAATATCTAAAATACCATCCATATTTACATCTCCCAAGTAATAAACTTCTTCTCTTTTGCTTGTAGATGTATTTTGTTCATTAAGATTATCGTTTAATTTGCCATAAGCTGTAATTTTATTGCTATGTAATGAATATGACTTTTGCCGAACACCGTAATTTTCACCATTTTCATCACATGAATTTCCTTCTATTGTATATACATTGTTTTCATCTATATATTCAACTAATCCAACATGAGTACAATTGTTTAAAAAAATCAAATCACCCATTTTCGGAATATATGATTCCTTATTTTTCCAAAGATCCCTCCTTATAAACCATTCTTTACCTTTGCTACATGACGCAAACTTAGGTAAGACTGTTTCGGGAATATTTGATTTATTAGCACACCAACTAATAAACATCGCACACCATGCTCCATTAGGATAACCATACCAATCACCATATTTTGAATAGAAGGAACCATCATCATATGTAGTTTCAAAATATCCTATTTCATTTTTAGCTACACTAATAATGCTTTCTCCGTAATTAAAAATTGTAGCAGAAGTATCTGTTGGCTTAACAATAAACATATTAGTAATAAAAAACACCAATATAAAAGAAACAGATAACTTTTTATACATAATAACCTCCTTTTTAATTTCTTAACTACTAAATTATAATATGTAAATATTATACAATATTCTAACGCACTTGTAAATACTTTTATTTAAATAGCATTGATTTTTATCTGTGTTGTAAATAGATATGACCCATTTTAGGGTAAAAATAAAATACGATTTAATATTTCGCTTGTTTTACTGAC